>Ga0105048_10000006_pt1 | contig 253830 bp, 259 predicted proteins | sample MAT05_FD_78382 | JGI IMG/M metagenome (GOLD analysis project Ga0105048, IMG submission 78382) | Freshwater microbial communities from Lake Fryxell liftoff mats and glacier meltwater in Antarctica - MAT-05 | ecosystem: Environmental > Aquatic > Freshwater > Ice > Liftoff microbial mat | place...
TCAATCTTCCCCCATCGTCGTCCCCCATCGTCCCCCATCATCATTGGGGTGAAAACCGCAATCTATCTTGAAATAGGAAGTGATATTCACGCTTACGCAGGGATGACAGAAAAAGGAAAATAAACGGCTTTGCATTCGAGGAATGACAATATTATTTGTGCCTGTCACTGTGGACTCCGTGATGTCCTGCACATTGATGAATTTAAAAATGGTGGCCCCGACCGGAGTCGAACCGGTACACCCGTTTCCAGATAGCAGATTTTAAGTCTGCTGCGTCTACCTGTTTCGCCACGGGGCCAAATTAAGTCTTACGACTTTGGGTACACTCTTCTATTGATAAATCACTTATCTTTCAAGAGGATTAAACAAGTTTTTCAAGAGGATGCAAAATTTCTTTGAGAGCTTTGCGCCCTATAGGGGTTAAATAGACCTCTTTACGCCGTCTTTCCTCAGCCGATACCTTCACTTCGATGAATTGATAGGGCTGCCCCAATTGGCGATAGTTGGATAAAGCCCCAATGATTCGGGATACTGTCGATAGGGCAAGACCAGTTTTTTCTGCGATAAACGTTACTGAACAGCCTTCGTTTTGGGCGATTTCAACAAGACAGATGGCATATTGTATCGGAAATTCAGGGTCTATTTTCTGGATGCGCTGAAGAATGTCCAGAAGGAGGGCTGTTTGGGAAATAGGAAGAGGGTGTTTGATAGGGATGGATTGTGCCATTTTTTATTACATCGGCCTCTGCTTGCAAAGTTTCTGGTGGAGTCAAAATGATTTTCGTCCATGGTAATTCCACTATATGCTCATTTTTCCATTTGCTAAAGCTATACAATGGTCGTACCCCTAAAGAGACATGAATTTCAACGAAAATAGCACCAAATTTTTGATGTTTGAAATAGAAATTCATTTAAACCCTTCACCCAAATGACCTATTATTAACATAATTATGCCATGGCAAAGGCCAAAACTTCGTTAATATTTAAATAATTTCATAAATTTTCTTAGTAAAATAAACCTTAGGTTGTGTTTTAAATCTCTCTTATTTTGTTATACTTTTGAGTGGAAAATCATATTCAAAAGTATGTGGTATTTCATTTAAAATCATATACTTGCCAATTTTTATTATCATGATGTCACCAGATGTAATGAAAGTTGGAATATCCAAAATAGGAATGTTTTTTTCAAAATGAATAAAGGTTAATGCCTGTCTTTTAAAGGCTTTATGGAGATTGAATGCGAGTGATGAAAACCCCTCAAATTCACTATTTTCAATGGATGCCATGCTTAAATCACCTTCAGAAAAATCGGATAATCTAAAGTTGCAATGCAACATATTGCTATAACAAAAGCAGGAATCTCTGAGGTTAGAACTCGAAAAATCACAGCTCTTAAATGTGGCTTCGCTCAGATTTGCGCCTTGCAAATTGGCCTCTGAAAAATTGCCTGAATGCAGAGTGATTCCATCTAAGTTGATGCCTTGCAAATTTTTTCCTTTAAGGTCAATGCCGTGCAGAGGAATGTTTTGGCTATACGCAAATTCAACCGCTTGCTTTATTGACGTGTGTTGTCCTTCATAAAGTAATTTATGATTGGTTGTTAACAATTGAACATTACTCATGATTTGCTCTCTCCCTTATACTCAAAAAAATCCTCTTGTGCCGAATAATAAAATTCGGAACAGTCAGGTTATTTATGATGTCGTAATCTTCCCCAGAAGATAGTCAGACAAATAGTTGCTATATCGGTAGTAATACGGGAAACCAGTATCGAAAGTCAAGCTTTTTCGTAAATATATATTTGACTATTAAAGGCTCTATCTTTGTATATAATTCCATTATTCAAAAATAGGTAAACTGATGACACTAAAATGTAGAAACTTTTTATTAAATTTTCCTTTTTTGGCTACATTTGTTTTTGTTTCTATGGGATTTAATCATCCCAGTTTTGCCGTCCCAATTCCTTTTACGGTTAATCTGTCTGAAACAGTTGTGGTGACGGGTACGCCACGTCTTCAATTAGATATCGGCGGAGTCACCAGATATGCTTCTTATAACTCTGGGACGGGAAGTAATGCTTTAACTTTTTCTTATCCTGTTGTTGCTCCTGACTTTGATAGGAATGGAATTACCCTTGTCTCGCCTCTTGATTTAAACGGGGGGACTATTCTTGATTTATCTGGTAACAATGCAAACCTTACTTTTACATTACCCAATACTGCAGGGGTTTTGGTTCAATCTTATACGGTTGCTTGGACAACATCGCCTATCAATGCATCTAACGAGACCGCAGTATCTTTTAATATTTTGAATGCGCCGATAACAGCTACAACTTATAATTATACCATCACGTCATCGGGCGGTGGTGGAAGTGTTGTGGGGTCTGGAAGTGTAACGGCCAACCCACAGGCTGTCACAGGGGTTAATGTTTCAAATCTTCCCGATGGGACATTAACTTTAAGTGTCACCGTAACCAATGCAACAGGCACAGGAAATGCTAAAACAAGCACAGTATCTGGTGCATTTACGGGGATATTGGATACTCTTCCCCCTTCAGCCGCAGCATATTCAATCAGGCGGTTACGAAGTGGTTATACAGGGCCATTGATGCGTGTCAGGCGTTCATCTGACAGCACAGAACAAGATATTGGACACACGCTTGGCGGAAATCTGAATACGGCCACCCTTACAACATTTTGTGGAGCAAATTCTTGTTTCGTGAGAACGTGGTACGACCAATCGGGGAATGTCCGAAACGCAACACAGACGACAGCAGTTAATCAGCCACGAATTGTAAATGCAGGGACCATAGATCTTCAGAATTCAAGGCCTACTCAAAGATTTGCAACATCATCTTTTGATTTTAATGGTGTTCCACTTGCAAACACAAATTATACATTTAATGGAATTATCGCACGAAACTCAGCTGGTTCTACTAATTATTGGTTGGCTGGAATTACCCAAACAGGAACTAATACCTTACCTCATATAGGATGGAGAAATAATTCGAATTATACCCATGCTCAGTACTCAAATGATTATGATATCGGCGTGTCTGTTTACACCGCAACAACTTTGCTTTTGGCAACTCATACAGCTTCAACTACTGGTGGAAAGAATACATTTTTTAATGGGACTCTTGCTGGTTCTTCGGTAAATACAGTAAATTTATTGACCTATTCTAGTGCCACGATTGGACGGTATCAATCAAACTATTTTTCAGGCGTTATCAGCGAAGTCACTCTATTTCCCTCTGCCTTAGTCACTATTGACCGCCAGACTCTAGAGAATAATCAAAAAACATATTTTTCCATTCCGTAATTTTTAGAAATCATCATGACTGATATTAAAGTCCCACCACGCTTACAACAAGGCATTGATATTATTCGTGATGAAGTGTCACGTCTGAATGATTCTGCTGGTGTATATCGCATGTTGAACGAACGGGGCGATGTTCTGTATGTTGGAAAAGCCAAATCTCTGAAAAAAAGAGTGGTCAGCTATACTCAGCCTAATCGATTACCACTTCGGTTACAACGCATGATATCCGAGACTCGTAAAATGGAATTTATCCTGACACGTACGGAAATTGAGGCGTTATTACTTGAAGCCAATTTGATAAAAACCCTCGACCCACTTTATAACGTATTGCTTAAAGATGATAAATCTTATCCCTATATTCATGTGTCGGACACCATGGGATTTCCAAAGGTTTTACGGTTTAGGGGTAAACCCGATAAAGAGGGTGACTATTTTGGCCCTTTTGCCAGTGGATATGCTGTTTATGAAACATTAGAAATTATTCAACGAGTCTTTCAATTAAGAAATTGTAAGGACACTGATTTTCAAACGCGAAAAACACCATGCCTTCAATATCATATTAAACGATGTACCGCCCCTTGTGTTGCCAAAGCCACACAAAATTCCTATGGTCAGCAAGTTAAAGATGCGCGGGATTTTCTAACAGGGAAAAGTCGCGAAGTTCAAGATAGGTTGACAGAGAAGATGATGGCAGCCAGTGAGAATAAAGCATTTGAACAGGCGGCGTTTTACCGTGATCGTATAAAAATTCTGACATCTATTCAATCACGCCAAGGGATTGATGGCTTTGCGGTTGGCGATGCTGATATGGTGGCCATGACTGCGGATAAAGGACAGGTTTGTATTCAGATTTTCTTCTTCCGTAACGGGCAAAGCTATGGCAACCGATCATTCTTTCCTATCCATACAGATGATATTCGCTCGGACGAAATCATGGCAACATTTTTAGTACAATTTTATCGTGATAAAATTATTCCATCAGAAATTTTGGTGAATGTTTTACCTTCGGAAAATGATTTACTGGAAGAGGCATTGGCAACTTTATCAGACCATAAAATATCAATTGCAGTTCCTCAACGAGGTAAACGAAAGGACATCATGAATATGGTTTCAACAAATGCCCGCGAAGCCTTACAACGTCATTTGTTACAAAAGCAAAATGATAATGATGCATTAGAAAAAATTGCTGAAATTTTTGAGATGGAAAAGCCACCTGAACGGATTGAAATCTATGATAATTCTCATACAGGAGGAACTAATATGGTGGGGGGCATGGTTGTTGCGGGACGTGATGGATTTATCAAACGTGCTTATCGTAAATTCAATATTCGTGAGGCAGGGGCATCGGATGATTTTGGAATGATGCGCGAAGTGATGAAACGCCGATTTGGGAAAATTGAAACCGCTGAAAATTTTCCTGACTTATTACTGATTGATGGCGGGCAGGGTCAATTGTCTGTGGTTAGGGAAGAATTAGAAAAACTTGAAATTTTCAATAAACTAACTGTGGTTGGAATATCCAAAGGGGAAGATAGAAATGCTGGACGTGAAAAATTCCATATGACTGGGCGGGATATTTTTCAATTGCCCCTCCATGACCCCACTTTACAATATTTGCAAAGGTTACGAGACGAAGCACATCGTTTTGCCATTGGAACGCACCGCGCTAAGCGCAATAAAACATTAGAAATCAGTGTCTTAGATGATGTTTCTGGAATAGGTGGTGCGCGTAAAAAGGCATTATTACTTCACTTTGGGTCAGCCAAAGCCGTTCAAGATGCCACAATTGAGGACCTTTCCAAGGTCAAGGGTATCTCCAAAGATTTAGCTAAAAAAATCTATGGATTTTTTCATTCAGGGACGATTTAAATCCTTGCAGACTCTGTTTTCTCCGTGTTAGGTTCGTTTCATTCCAAGCAACGACATACTAAATATCCGCTGTTTCGGAGTATATTTTAACTTTACAGAAAATTGGAAAGGTAAAACAACTTATGTTTCATCGACCACCATCACCAAACGACCAACCTGCACCCACATCAGGGGCATTAGGGGAAAGCAAAACCATGTCACAAAATAATAATGATACCACTGAATCAAATTCTGATCGTTCGGTCGATATTCCAGCAAGCCCATTTCAACGCCCAGGCCAACCACCTGTTGCGGCGGCTCCTGCGGCACCTGTTATGCCTGCAAGAACTGCTCCTGCAGCTTATGGTGGATATCCAGCGGCCTATGCATCTTCACCTGCTGTATCAGCAGCGGCAGATCCAAAAGCGCGTCGTTTGGTCATTGGCCAAGGTATTACGATGTCAGGCGAAATTGAATCCTGCGACCTTCTGATTGTTGAAGGAACTGTTGAAGCAGCGTTGAAAGGTGCAAGTGTTTTAGAAATTTCCGAAAGCGGAATGTTCTATGGCACTGTTGAAATCAACGAAGCCACTATCGCTGGAAAATTCGAAGGTGATTTAACAGTAAATGGTCGTTTGACCATTCGAGCAACTGGTTCAATTACAGGTGCAGTTTCCTATAAGGAATTAGCAGCAGAAGCTGGCGCCACTATTGATGGAAAAATTACACCGTTAGGAGCCAAGGGGGACTCCGCTGGAAAAAAGCCGCATAAGGGGAACGTAAGTTTCCCCGCGAAGGATTTAAAGGCACAAATTGCGCCAGAAGACGATGATCTTCCAATCCTTCAACGTGCTGCTGCAAGATAATTGCTCCAGATAAAATATTTAAAAAGCCGAACATTGCTGTTCGGCTTTTTTGTTACTATCATATTTATCTATTCACGGGGTGGCCCAAACCGATTTGTACCGACATCGCTTTTCTTCACATAGAAAAAAATCAAAATCAAAAATCCGATAAGTGGGATAATGATAAGAAGTTGCCACCACCCACTTTTATTGATGTCGTGCAACCGTCTTGCTCCAACTGCTATACTGGGTGCAAAAAGCACTAAACTTACAACTAAAGAAAGTACGCCAAGGCTAAGCACAAGGTCAATAAACATGGCAGCAATATATGTCACAATATAAAAAAGAAACCACCACCAATACTCAGATCGTGTTGCGCGCCCTTCAAAATTTATAAAATTATTAAAGCATGATTTTATTGCATCTGGAAATTTCATATTATGTTCCTTAAAGTTAAATTGCGTTGAGCAAGTTTACCATGATTTGCTCAAGTCAACAATTACCAATATTTTTCATATTTTAGAGAATAATTGTTCGATTTCCATGAAGGAAAATACGGCATTCGGCATAGTTTTGAAGGGCAGAGAGGAGAACTCGGGATTCAATATCTTGGCCTATCAGCTGTAATTTTTCGGGGGTTTCGGCGTGGGTGATGCGGGTGACATCTTGTTCGATGATTGGACCTTCGTCTAACTCAGATGTCACGAAATGCGCCGTTGCGCCAATGATTTTGACTCCGCGTGCATAAGCCTGATGATAGGGCCTTGCCCCTTTGAATCCTGGCAAAAAAGAGTGGTGGATATTGATGATGCGTCCCAAATAATCGCGACTTATTTTGTTCGATAGGACTTGCATATATCTGGCAAGGACAATCAATTCCGTACCCGTTGCGGTGATGATATCAGTTATCTTTTTTTCTTGAGAAGTTTTGGTTTTCTCTGTCACAGGAAGATAGTGGAAAGATAATCCTTTCTCTTCCACCTGCGCCCGATTATTTTCGTGGTTTGAAATAACGCCCGTAATATCAATGGGCAATGTTTTATTGTGCCAACGATAGAGAATATCATTCAAACAATGATCTGATTTTGAAACAAGCAAGAGTGTTTTAACTGGCTCATCACAAGGTTCACATGACCAGTCCATAGATAATTCTTTTGCGAGGTCAGAAAATTCATTCAAAAACTTTTGAGGTATTTTTTTTGTGGCAGATGAAAACACAATCCGAAAGAAAAAATGCCCCGATAATTTATCATTAAATTGTGCCGCCTCTTCAATATTCATTCCATGTTGGAAAAGACAGGTCGTAATCTTTGACACAATCCCCGCTGTATCACGGCATGAACCACGGATGATATAAGTTGGAAGCATTTTTACCTCAAGTTATAGAATTGGAATAAATGGCATGGGTTATCAATGATGGAAGAAATTCTATAATACCTGATTTGGCGGGCATTATACTGGGATAGTTTGCCCAAGGATTCATCCATCCATCAATTGTTTTAACCAAATAGTGACCACAAGGATATTGATGACAGGTATCAATAAAAATAATTGTACCATGTTGCGATAAAATTGGGTCTTGCTGATTTAAAATTTCTTTAAAAAGATATGTTATATTTTTTTTTCCAAGAGCTTCTATTAAATCTACGCAGAAATAACCATTCGTCCAAGCGTTTTGAGGGTTAGAAAATAATTCTAAGGCTGATTGATATGAAATATTTAAAACTGATGCAACGCATGCAACCGCACACCCCATTGGATGTTCTTGTGTGATTGATGGAATTTCAAATTTATCATCAATGAGTGGTTTTTTTGACATAGTCTTTCAAAGTCTTTATTCTTGCCTTGGTTAATTCTGCCTTACAATAGGCTTGGTTCATTGGCCACATACTTCCTGATTCTATGCCACGCGCACCTACTTCATAGAGGCAGGTCGCATCACGAAATTTAATCCATGCTTGTTGGGCTTTTTTTAATCTATCTTTATATTCTGGATATTCTTGATTATTTAATGAGGTGATTTTTTCTTGATATAATTTATTTAATTCTGAATCATTCTTATTAAATTCATCCCATGCACAGATATTTAATTCCATTTGATTTCCAGATAGGTTGCAAATAATTTTTTCTTGTGCCTGAGACCCCCAAGACTTGGAAATAAAAACCAAAAAAAATAAGACAAAAATAAATTTCACTCATTTACCCTTATAATTTTATTATATTAACAATATCTTCAGCTATCAGCCCTGCCTCAGCATATTGCTTATCTTGAGTATCGTGGTCTTGGAAGAGGTCGGGGAGGTGCATGGAGCGTATTTTTAGGCCATTATCCAAAAGTCCCATATTCGCCATAGTTTGAAGAACAATCGCGCCGAATCCATTCGATGAGCCATCTTCAATTGTAATGAGTGTTGAGTGGGTAGTTGAGAGTTTTTTTAATAAATCAATATCAAGTGGTTTGGCAAAGCGGGCATCGGCGACTGTGACTGAAATATTTTTTTCATCCAATAGTTCAGCAGCTTTTAAACATTCGGCAAGGCGTGTGCCGTATGAGAGAATAGCAACATCTGACCCTTCACGAATAATACGACCCTTACCAATTTTAAGCGGTTTTCCTTGGGCGGGGAGTGGGCAACCTACACCTTCGCCACGAGGGTAACGAAACGCAATAGGTCCATCATTATAGTGGGCGGCGGTGGCCACCATATGGACTAATTCAGATTCATCGGCGGCTGCCATGAGGACCATGTTTGGAAGACACGCAAGATAGGCAATATCAAATGCGCCCGCATGGGTTGCCCCATCTGCGCCAACTAAACCTGCTCTGTCCATTGCAAAACGGACAGGCAGATTTTGAATGCAAACATCATGGACAATTTGGTCATAGGCGCGTTGCATAAATGTTGAATAAATGGTGACAAAGGGTTTATAGCCCTCGGTTGCCATCCCCGCCGCAAAGGTCACAGCATGTTGTTCGGCAATCCCCACATCAAACATACGGGTGGGAAAAACAGACCCGAATTTATCAAGGCCTGTTCCCGTTGGCATGGCGGCAGTAATGGCCACAATTTTTTCATCTTGTCTAGCCTCAGCAATTAAGGCATCGGCATAGACATTGGTATAGCTAGGAGCATTCGGAGTTGATTTCCGTTGAGACCCCGTAATCACATCAAATTTAACCACTCCGTGCATTTTATCGGGAGCAGATTCGGCAGGAGCATAGCCTTTGCCTTTTTCTGTGAGGATATGAAGAAGGACAGGTTTTGTTTGCTCACTATCACGCAGATTTTTTAGGATAGGAACAAGTTCATCAAGGTTATGTCCGTCAATAGGTCCCACATAATAAAATCCTAACTCTTCGAATAAAGTTCCGCCACCGATGGCAGAACGTGCCACTTCTTCTGCACGTTTGGCGGCCTCTCGAAGCGGGGCGGGTAGACGCTCGGAAATTGATTTGGCAATTTCACGGGCGTTTAAATAAGGTTTGGATGACACTAGACGAGATAAATATTTACTCATCGCTCCCACAGGTGGGGCAATTGACATTTCATTATCGTTTAAAATGACAATCAGGCGCGCACCAAGGACACCCGCATTATTCATCGCTTCATACGCCATGCCCGCAGAGATTGAGCCATCACCAATTACAGAGATAACATGGTTACGATTATTTTTTAAATCACGGGCAACGGCCATGCCAAGCCCTGCAGAAATAGATGTCGAGCTATGCGCTGCCCCAAATGGGTCATATGCACTTTCACTGCGCTTGGTGAATCCAGATAACCCGCCGCCCTGACGAATAGTATGAATGCGGTCACGGCGACCCGTGAGCATTTTATGCGGATAGGCTTGATGCCCCACATCCCAAATCAATTTATCATCAGGCGTCTTAAATGTAGCGTGAATGGCAACAGTCAATTCGATAACGCCTAAACTCGCCCCCAAATGCCCCCCAGTTTGTGAGACAGCATTTACCAAATCGTTCCTTAATTCATCGGCCACACGTTTTAATTGATCAATCGACATATCCCGTAAATCTGCGGGGTCATCAATCTTTGAATTACGTTTTTCTGAATATGAAGTTTGATTTGTTTTCATCGTCATTTGTTTTAGTGCAGGTTGGGGTAGGAAGGCAAGTATTTTACCAGATATGATCAGATAGGTAATTTGATGTCCTATAATTTATGAGACATAGGTTGTAAATCCTATTTTATTAAAATTCTCAGTTTCCAAATATAGCTGATATATCTTTCTTGACTTCACAGAAGGCAATAACGTACAAACAAGGGCTTTTGAATAAAGGGCTTTTAAACAAAGTTTTTAAATAAGGGTTATTTTATATGGTTAACGTGGGTCATTCTCAGGGAACTTTCCCTTCCTTCCAATTTGCCAGCCCCCCCCATATTCTAATTTTAGAAGCCAGATTTTATGACGATATCAATAATATGCTGATTGAGGGTGTGATTGACGCGTTAAACGCATCAAGAACAACCTTTGAAATTATCACTGTTCCCGGGGCGCTTGAAATTCCATCTGCACTTCAATTTCTTTTCTCTCGTAAAAATGGACAAGCTTTTGATGCTGCTGTTGTTTTGGGATGTGTTATTCGCGGTGAGACAACCCATTACGAAATTGTATCCAATGAAAGCGCGCGTGGCATTATGGATGTCGCGCTCAAACACAATATTGTTTTAGGAAACGGTATTTTGACCGTAGAAAATAGTGGACAGGCTTTGGACAGAGCCGATAAAACTCGCCAAAACAAAGGGGGAGGGGCGGCCATCGCTGCACTCTCTATGCTATCCCTCAAACAATCTTGTAAGGGGGTATAAATGTCATCCAAGGGATCATTAAAGGCACGCAAGACCGCCGCAAGATTATTTGCTGTTCAAGCCGTTTATCAGGCCATTCAAAACAAGCAACCCCCATCAGCCTTACATGATGAATTTATCACGCATCGTATTGGAATGGATTTGGAAGACGGTGTAATGATTTCGCCTGATCAACCATTATTTCGTGATATTCTCTCTGGAGTGACTGAAAGATGGGGAGATTTACAACAGATGATTACTCCACGACTAAAAATCAATCATGATATTGAACCGCTTTTGACGGCTATATTGGTTTGTGGAACATTTGAATTATTGGCACATCAAACAATTGATGCACCTATCATTATTTCGGATTATCTCAATATTACATCTAGTTTTTTCGAATCGTCAGAACCGAAATTAGTCAATGCGGTTTTGGATGCTTTATCCAAGGAATTACGCCCCCAATAAGCCATTGTTTTCATTGTATCATTTTGCATCGCACAATTTTATCTAAAATTGTAGGTAATATTACCATTCATTAAGATTTTCCCTGTTATCCTATAGTTATAGAAAGTGTCTAGGGCAGAAGCCCCCTCAAAAAAAGAATAAAAAAACTGGGTAAAGTGCTAGGGGTCTACAATGAAAAAAATTATTGTCATGTTTGTTGCTCTATTGCTTTTGGGCGGTGGCGGATTTGCTGCTTTTACTTTCCTTGGTGGAAAAACGGCTGAAGCTTCGGTTGACCCAAAACAAGCATCCAAAGACAAAGAAAAATCAGAAAGTAATTCATCAAAGGCAGAGATAGATGCCATGGTTGTGTTTGTAAAGATGGATCCATTAGTTCTTCCCATCATTAGTAAATCAGGAATTGTTCAAATTGTTAACATCTCGCTTACTCTTGAAGTTGAAGATGCAGAGAAAGCCAAAGAAATCGAAAAATTTGCCCCACGTCTTAAAGACGCGTATATTCAGGATATGTACGGTGCATTAAGTACAAAAACAGCCATGACAGAAAATGGCGTTGTTGAAGTTAATATTATTAAAAAACGCCTTCATGAAGTAACCATCAAAGTCATGGGAAATGAAAATGTGCGTGACGTTTTATTGCAAGCTGTACAACAACGCAAATCATAAGATTATATTTCAAGTTTTAGTAGTGAGCCCTAAACTCTATCCCCCACCGCAAGGTGGGGTTTTCTTTTGAACTTGTTTTTTTAAGAAGGTTAATCGGAGCGGTGAAGGGAATCGAAACCTCCCCGCGAGGCTATGCCTTCGTGAAGAATTTAAGCATACGGCTTTCGCCGTATATTATGAGGGTTCTTTTTTATGAGGTTAACTGGAGCGGGTGAAGGGAATCGAACCCTCATAGCCAGCTTGGAAGGCTGGAGCTTTACCACTAAGCTACACCCGCATTCAATGTAGAAGAATTGTTTAGCCGAAGTTGAGTGTTTTGACAAGATGTCTGTTATATTTATATTTTTTGTCTTAAAATCCTAAAATACTTGGCAAAGACCTCAGTAAAATCCTTGGCTAAACGCCAATCTTGGGTTAAAACGATGTCATTCAGATTTATAAAGAAAGACGATAAAAATGGCCGGTTACCAATATGTATATGTTATGAATGGCGTTAGCAAAACCTATCCCGGTGGGAAGACGGTTTTGAACAACATTACGTTGAGTTTCTTGCCCGGAGTCAAAATTGGTGTTCTGGGGCCTAACGGGTCAGGAAAATCATCCCTTTTAAAAGTCATGGCGGGCGTGGATAAAGAATTTGTAGGCGAGGCCTTTGCCGATAAAAATGCTCGGGTTGGATACTTACCACAAGAGCCACAATTGGATAATTCGAAAAACGTTCTTGAAAATGTGATGGTCGCCTTAAAACCAATCAGCGATATGGTCGCCCGTTATAACGCAATTGGATTAGAGATGTGCGAAGAAGGTGCGGATTTTGATAAACTCACCGAAGAAATGGGAAATTTACAAGAAAAGATTGAGGCGGTTGATGGATGGGATTTGGAACGTCATGTTGAGATTGCGTTAGAAGCTCTTCGTTGTCCTCCTGCTGATTCCCCTGTTGATAAATTATCGGGTGGTGAGAAACGTCGTGTGGCACTCTGTCGCCTTCTACTTGAGAAACCAGATTTGCTTTTGTTGGATGAACCAACCAACCATTTGGACGCCGAAAGTGTCGCATGGCTTCAACGTTTTCTAACCGATTATAAGGGAACGGTTGTTATGGTCACGCATGATAGATATTTCCTTGATAACGTCACAGGATGGATTTTAGAACTTGATCGCGGGTCTGGTCTTCCGTACGAGGGGAATTACACATCTTATCTTGATCAAAAGCGTAAACGCCTTGAACAAGAAGCCAAGACAGAAGCCACAAAACAAAAAACGATGGATAGAGAATTGGAATGGGTTCGCCAAACACCAGAAGCGCGCCGTAAAAAATCTAAAGCGCGTATTGCTGCCTATGAACAAATGGTTTTGGAGAATGAGGGCGAAACATTCCAACGTTCACAAATCGTTATTCCTGCGCCACCACGTTTAGGAAATTTGGTTGTCGAAGCGATTGAAATCTCTAAGGGATTTGGTGATAAATCCCTTATTGAAAATTTCTCTTTCAAATTACCTCCTGGCGGAATTGTTGGGGTTATCGGGCCGAACGGGGCTGGTAAATCGACTTTGTTTCGCATGATTACGGGACAAGACAAACCTGATAAAGGCGATTTCCGAGTTGGTGATACTGTCAAGTTAGGCTATGTCGATCAAAGTCGTGATACGCTGGATGATAACAAAACAGTATGGGAAGAAATTTCAGGTGGGAATGATTTACTGAAACTCGGTAAAATTGAAATGCCATCTCGTGCCTATGTTGGATCATTTAATTTTAAAGGCACTGACCAACAAAAGAAAATGTCACAACTATCAGGCGGGGAACGTAACCGCGTTCACTTGGCAAAAATGCTGAAGGCCGAAGCGAACGTCCTCCTCCTCGATGAACCAACTAATGATTTAGATACTGAAACATTATCGGCTCTTGAGGAAGCATTGGAACGCTTCCCCGGATGTGCAGTTGTTATCTCGCACGATAGATGGTTTTTGGATAGGCTTGCGACACATATACTGGCATTCGAAGGTGATAGCCAAGTCGTTTGGTTTGAAGGTAATTATGAAGATTACGAAGCCGACAGAAAACGCCGTCTGGGCATTGATGCCGACACCCCACACCGTATAAAATATAGACCTTTAACGAAAGTTGCGTGATAATCGAGGTGTCATCGAGTTAACACCCTTACATTCGGCGAAAGAAAACATTTTTGTATTTGGCAGAATAGCATGAATTAGAAAGAAGTTTCTTTGAATATCGTCGGTATAAAAGCCAGTCTTATGTTATATTTTCATCGTCAGTATTTTACATGAACGTGAAGAATATGAAGAAAAATTTAATTAAAAGACGATGAATTTGAAAAATATGAATAGAAGATTTAACGGGCGATGTAATTTTATTGACGTAATATTTTTAAATATGTTAAGGCTCTTTAGATAATATTTTTAGGAGATATTTTATGAATTTAAAAATGAAATTTGTAGGGGCGACTCTGACGCTTAGTTCTTTTTTTGCTGGTGCGCAATCCGTTGATTTTGAAAAAGAAAGAAGAGACAACCCCGTTGCAGGAAGCGCTTTAGCATGTATTGCAATTGGAACTGCTATAAATGTCGATTTAGGAAAATCACATCCTCAATACGATTTAATAAGAGGGATGCTTCATACAGCAACTAAAACAATGTTCTCTGTTATTGACAGCTCAGATCCTCTTCATGAAAAAATGATTCCAGCAGTGATGCAAACCTTATCTGATTTGCAACGTGATAAAATAAAGAATGATTCAGCTTACCAAAAAAGAAAATCACAATATTTTCAAGCACTAGGAAATTGTATAAAAGCATATCCTTAAACAATTGAACATAATATTAAATAATTTCTATGTAATAAAAAACGCCCTCAAATCTGAGGGCGTTTTTTTATTCCTTATCATCATGATCCGATTTATTCGGATCATTCAACTATCCCATGGATACCCCGAACAAGTCGAGGTATCCATGGGAATGAGATTATTTATTTTATACTGTTATGCCTATCAATACCTTCTTGAATTAACTGCGCTGCTTTTTCGGCGTTGCCCCAACCTAAAACTTTTGACCATTTATTTGGTTCTAAGTCTTTATAGTGGGTGAAGAAATGCGATATTTTATCGCGCAAGATGGGGCGGATATGGTCAATATCAGTTACGTTATCATGGTATGGATAAAGTTTGGTGTGGGGGACGGCGATAATTTTCTCATCAATTCCTGCATCATCTTCCATCAATAATACACCAACGGGGACCACGCGCATAATGGCACCGGGCATGACAGCCTGACGGGTAATGACCAATACATCCACTGGGTCGCCATCGCCTGATAATGTATGAGGAATAAAGCCGTAATTACCCGGATAAACCATTGAGGTATGAAGAAAACGGTCAACGAACATTGCACCTGATTCTTTATCCAATTCATATTTAACAGGTTCACCGCCCATTGGGTTTTCGATGAGGACGTTCACATCTTTTGTACTATGTCCGTATGGTATTTTTGAGATATCCATTTTTAAGCAACTTTCCTTAGTTTATTTTTCATTTCATCAATCATAGCATCGCCCATTTCTGTGGTTGATACTAATGTACATTTATGACCCATAATGTCCCCCGTCCGAATTCCATTATGAAGGACAGCACGTGCTGAGGCTTCTATATGGTCGGCAATTTGGGGTAGGTCAAGTGAAAAACGACAGGCCATTGCAAAGCTAAGCAGTGCAGCTAATGGATTGGCTTTGTTCTGTCCCGCTATATCAGGGGCAGAGCCGTGAATGGGTTCATACAACGCATTTTGATGACCTGTTGCATCCCGTGCGCCCAATGACGCAGACGGGAGCATTCCAAGCGATCCCGTAAGCATTGAGGCCTCATCTGATAAAATATCACCAAATAAATTATCGGTCACAATCACATCAAATTGCCGTGGGTTTTTAAGGAGTTGCATGGCGCAATTGTCGGCGTACATATGAGAGAGTTGCACATCAGAATATTCAGCATGAAGTTTGGTTATTTCCTCACGCCAGAGTTTCCCTGACTCCATGACGTTGGCTTTTTCGCATGATGTCACACGCCCTTGGCGTTTCCGCGCCAATTCAAACGCAACACGCCCCACACGATGAATTTCGGATGTTGTATAAACTTGGGTGTTGACCCCTTGGCGTTCGCCATTGGGTAAATCAAAAATCCCTCGCGGCTCGCCAAAATAAACCCCACCCGTGAGTTCACGAACGATAAGAATGTCTAAACCTTTAACAATTTCTGGTTTCAAGGTTGAGGCATCAATCAACGCGTCAAAGACGATAGCAGGGCGAAGATTAGCGAACAGCCCAAGTTCTTTGCGGATTTTAAGAAGTCCCGCCTCAGGGCGTAAATGATAATCAACGCCATCCCATTTTGTACCACCAACCGCACCAAAGAGGACACAATCGGATTTCTTAGCAAGTTCAATCGTTTCATCTGTCACGGGTAGGCCTTGAACATCGTATGATGCCCCACCAATTGGGCGTTCGGTTATGGTGATGTTGGTTACACCTTCGACATTCAAAAATGAAATCAATTTTTTAACTTCATTCATAACCTCAGGGCCAATCCCGTCACCTGCGGTGATTAAAATATTGTGGTATTTCATTTTTTAGCCCTTTTTTAAAATCAATCTTTATCAAGTAATAAGGAATTAAGCATACTCATAGGAAGAAAAAATCCTTTAACTCCCATAAAAATGAGTAAAAGCACAACCCCCAAAACTGAACCGAATAGAAAACATATCCATGCTATTGTTAAGCATACCGCTATTATCGTGATAAAAGAATTCCAAATAAGTTGAATAATAAAAAATAATAAAGCTCTTACTAGGTTTATAAATCCTATTGTAACGCTATAAAAATAATTTACATTTTTTTGTGATGTGTCACTCATTTAAAATTCTCTCTAAAATTCTATACCCATGGCCTTTGTTTTGTGCGTTCAAGTTCATATGTAGAGATAAAATTTTCTTTCTCAAGTGTCAAACCTATATCATCTAGACCGTTGACCAGACAATGTTTACGAAAGCTATCAATATCAAAATCATAAACGGTATTGCCTGCCACAATTTTTTGGTCGGGCAAATTGATTGTAATCTCTAATTTTTCATCAGAGCGATTCATCAACTCTTCAACGTGCTTTTGAGGAAGGACAATTGGCAGAATACCATTTTTAAAACAATTATTATAAAATATATCCGAATAGCTTGGGGCAATAATGCAGCGGATTCCGAAATCGAGCAAAGCCCACGGCGCGTGTTCCCGTGACGACCCACACCCAAAATTTTCACCCGCTACAAGGATGGTGGACTTAGTGTAAGGTTCACGGTCAAGAATAAAGTCAGGTTTTTGTATACCCTGTTCATCAAAGCGCATATCATAGAACAGCCCCTCTACAAGCCCTGTTCGTTTAATCGTTCGTAAAAACTGTTTTGGAATAATCATGTCCGTATCAATATTGATGATACGCATTGCGGCGGGGATAGAGGTGAGGGCTTTAAAGGGCATCATTATACTATCTTTCAACTTTATTATTTTTATTTAAAACGATTTTGCTCATGATTGGAAAGTGATCGGAGCCAATATCAGGTAGTGTTTCAAATGTGGCATTAGAAATCCCGCGCATAAATAAGTGGTCGATTTGAACAGCTAAGGGAAAAAACCCAGAAGGCCAAGTCCATGCAAGACCAAGCTTATTGGCTCTTTTCAAATCCAGATTTTCAAGATATGTCATTGATTTTGACCATAAGGTTGAATTAAAATCCCCTGTGAGGATTAGAGGCTTTTGGATTTGTTGAGATAAGATAGCTATTTTCATCATATATGTGTGAATTTCCTTGGTTTGTTCTTTACCAACAGGAGGAATAGGATGTATGGCAATAACAACAAAATCTTCAAACTCGGCAACAATCAGAGGTAATTTGTATTCACCAACATTATAAATAATACTTTTAAAAGGCTTGTTTGAAAAGATAGCCATTCCAAAATTATCTTGGCGAGGATCTTCAATATAAAACGGAAAACTTAAATTGGAATGAATTTCTGATAACCATTGATCATTTACTTCAGCAAGGACAAGAACATCTGGAGAATTTTTATCAATCATCTGAAAGAAAGCTTGATAGTTATTATTGGATGTAAGGACATTTGAAAATATAAATGATATATTTTCTTTTTTTTCTGAAGAAGCAGAAATTATCTCAGATTTTTCTACCACAGGAAATGTATAAAGCCTCTCTCCAATAGCAGAGACATTGATAATTAGAATTATCAAAGCAATAGAGATAGTTTTCTTGTCTTTTAAATAAATAGATGCCAATAGTAAGATAAACCCACAGACAACGGCTTGCGGACGAAAATGATTAAAAAGATCAAAAAACCAAAAAATATCTGACAAAAATCCGACTAAACTAAAGCTTAATAGCAAAACAAGAGCATAGAGAATAAGATAATAAAATTTTTCTTTTAGCATATTATTTAAACTCTTGGTGCAAATAATGTGAGAAGTGAAAGAGGTAGAATCGGTCCATACATTAAGAGGGATGGATAATATAAATATAAATTTTTTAAACTATTTTCAGTTAATGGATTTCCATCTGTAAAATTAAATAATCTTCTATCATGGATGGATACAACACCATCAGTATCTTTTATAATAGCCAAAAAATGTTCCCCCATATCTGCATGACTTACTGTTGTTTTTTCAATTCTAAATTTAGTTCCTTTTGAAACAATTTTTGATTTTTTTATGCCTGACATATGATTTTTTGTATTTAGGCAATCTTCTTCATTAACTAAACTGCTTACTGAAACATAATCTTCATAAGGTGGGTCATATTGATTAGTGAAAACATTGAAACAAGCGTCTTGGTTTAGAACTATTTCTTTTCCGTTTGCAGGAAAGTAGATTGTAGACTCATTTTTACGTAGCATATAAAAAGGCAAAATCATTGCGAAAATTAAAAGTGAAATGATTATTATATTCTGTCCTGCTTTATAAGCCGTAATACCCCATAAAATCATAAAAGGTACAGCCATAGCAAAGCCTGAAAATCCCATATTTACAGCACCCCCAAAGGTAAAAAGAGCGCAAGTAAATATTAAAAGTGGTCTTTTGGTGTTTGGCCATATATTTTTTATTATCATCATCATCATCATTCAAACTCTCTTATATCCGTCAGTTTCCCTTTAATCGCAGCGGCGGCGGCCATGGCGGGAGAGAGGAGGTGGGTGCGCGCGCCTCGGCCTTGGCGGCCTTCGAAATTGCGGTTGGAGGTGGAGGCGCATCGCTCGCCTGATTTAAGTTTATCTTCGTTCATTCCGAGACAAAGAGAACAACCCGGTTCACGCCATTCAAACCCTGCCTCGATGAGGATTTTATCTAAGCCTTCGGATTCTGCTTGTTCCTTAACAAGGCCTGACCCCGGTACAATCATCGCTTGAATACCCACGGCCACTTTTTTACCTTCGGCAATACGAGCAACTTCACGAAGGTCTTCAATGCGTCCATTGGTACATGACCCAATGAAAACTTTATCAATAGAAATATCTGTTAATTTTGTTCCTGCGGCCAGCCCCATATAATCAAGGGCGCGTATCATTGATGCACGTTTATTTACATCAGGTTCATCATCAGGATTTGGAACTATGCCTGTAATCGGTAACACATCTTGTGGGGATGTTCCCCATGTGACGCTAGGGGCAATATCATCTGCCACAATCAAAATTTCTTTATCAAACTTTGCACCATCGTCAGTAGGAAGAGTTTTCCACCATGCAATAGCTTTATCCCAATTATTATCTTTTGGTGCCATTGGGCGACCTTTTAGATAGGCAAAAGTTTTTTCATCAGGGGCGATGAGTCCAGCGCGTGCACCGCCTTCAATCGTCATGTTACAAACGGTCATACGACCTTCCATTGACAGGCTACGAATAACCTCGCCTGCATATTCAATCACATAGCCTGTACCGCCTGCCGTACCAATAAGACCAATGATATGGAGGACGACATCCTTGGCAGTAACACCAGATGACAAAACACCATTCACCGTAATGCGCATAGTTTTGGCAGAGCGTTGGATAAGGGTTTGGGTTGCCAAAACATGTTCAACCTCGCTTGTGCCAATACCAAATGCCAATGCACCGAATGCGCCATGGGTTGAAGTGTGACTATCACCACAGACAATTGTCATCCCCGGTTGGGTAAATCCTTGTTCAGGGCCAATGATATGAACAATCCCCTGACGTTTATCATTCATTCCGAAGTAGGTAATACCGAATTCTTTAACATTTGATTCCAGCGTTTCAATTTGCAATTTGCTTTCGGGATCGGTAATGCCCATTTTGCGATTAGTGGTTGGAACATTATGATCAGCAACCGCCAATGTATTTTCAGGCCGACGAACAGTACGCCCCGCCATGCGAAGTCCCTCAAAAGCTTGCGGTGATGTCACTTCATGAACAAGGTGGCGGTCAATATAGATAACACAAGTCCCATCAGTTGCTTGATGAACCAAATGGGCATTCCAGATTTTTTCAAATAGAGTTTGGGGCATTTTTTTCCTGCAAGTTTGTTTATTACTTATAGCGGAAAAAGTAGTTATAACTCAAAGTATTATTTAAAATTTCGCATTCGGAAAGTAAGGGGAAGATGACCCCATTTATATTCGCGGATAGTATCGCTTGGACTATGATAATATTTATAGGCGCATTGTAGTCCTAAGTATTCTGTACGAAGAGACCCGTTGATCGGGGCACCAATACTAAAAGCAATGAGGGGCAATTGCTTTTCACATATAGATTTTCCAGTAAAAGAAAGCGTCCCTTGGCTTCCGATACACGCCCCAGTCGTCAAAAAAGCCAATCTAAGTATGATTGTATTGAAAGCCGCCATTTTAGGGGTTCCAACTGAGGGTTAAGGGTGTCCCGTCGTTAGAGGTGTAATTATATTCACATTTTTCTGTGTTGACGTTATAAGACGATGTTCCATTGCTTTGCACATCATGGTTTTTTCTAATTTGCTCTAACGTTTGCAGTTCACAGCTCTTATTATTTGTTACGCCTGCAAAACGTAGGCCCCCAAGCCAGCCTACTGCGCTGATTGCCCCAGTAAATCCAACTAAACCTGCAAAAATCCAATTTGCTTTTAAGTTCATATTTGTCCCTTTTTTTTATTTTATACATAATAGTTTAGAAAAAATCAATAAATATACATAATATTAACTATATTATTACATAATCGAACAAAAGAAGAGGGAATTCGATCATGAACGATATAGTAAAACCAAAATCAATAATGGCTCAATCATTTAAAAGCATGTGTTTGGTCGAAAACAGCCCTTCAGGTAAAGGGATTGATGTTACGGCGTTTGACGCAAGTGGTCAGGCATTCGCTAAAGGTAAAGATTTTACAAGCTTAGGACCATTTAATAATGGAGTTTGGGGAAGCTTTCTTGAAAATATGTCCGATATGGTCGGAAGAGGTGGAAAGGCAGTTGGCGATTCCATAGTTTTAGGAGCTAAAAAATTTGATGCGACTCAAAATGAAGGTGGCGTAAAAATAAATCTGGCTAAAGGTCAGTGCGATGTAACCACTGTTGATGGGGGAGGAATTCCTAATAAAACAGTTACCTTAGGTGTCACTTTACAGGGAGCGCCTTTTGCGGCTACTCCAAAACCTTAAATAACATTCTTCCTTATACGCTGTAGGGCGGATAAAGTATCATCAGGGAAGTCGAAAGATTTTCCTGTAATACGTTCAAACGCATCAATGTAAATTTCGGCAGCACGAATGCGAACATCATTTGGAATTTCAGGGATTGTATCTTTATACGGGTCACATTTTGAATTGACCCAATTACGGACAAAATCTTTATCAAAGCTTTCTGGCTTTTCACCACGAGAAAATTTATCGGCATAACTTTCCAAAAACCAATAACGGCTGGAATCGGGTGTATGGATTTCATCAGCTAAAATAATATTCCCCATTTCATCAAATCCAAACTCATACTTGGTGTCAACCAAGATAAGGCCCTGACGTGCAGCGATGTCTCGGCCACGAACAAAAAGTTTCATGGCATAATTTGATACAGTATCCCATTGCGCCCGTGTCAATAATTTTTTCTCCAGAATTTCGGAAACGGATAATGGTTCATCATGACCCGCATCAAAAGCTTTGCTAGTTGGTGTAATAATAGTTTCAGGTAATTTTTGATTTTCCAGCAGGCCATCAGGAAATTTTACTCCATACATCTCACGACTGCCCAATTTATACATAGGCCAAATGGATGTTCCTGTTGTCCCTGTTAAATAATCTCGCACAACTATTTCAACAGGCATAATAGTCAGTTTTTTCCCTATCACGACATTCGGATCGGGGTAAGATATAATATGGTTTGGACAAATATCTGCCGTCTGCTCAAACCAAAATTTTGCCATTTGGGTTAAAACCTGACCCTTTAGGGGAATTGTTGTTAAAATCCTGTCGAAGGCAGAAATACGGTCTGACGTAATAATAATACGCGTATTATCAGGCATATCATAGCAATCACGAACCTTTCCACGATAATGATTTGGCAATTCTGCAATCGTAGCATCAGTTAAAACATTCGGAAGGTAATCTTTAATTTTCTGAGTATAATTCATAGGTAGTTATAGCCACCCTTTTTTATAAAAGTAAATATAAGGAATGATGATACAGAGAACCATAAGCCCCAAAGCCATCGGATACCCCATCATCCAATCTAATTCAGGCATATGTTGAAAATTCATTCCATAAATTGTTCCAACAAGTGTTGGAGGCATAAAGAAAACGGCCATCACCGAAAATAATTTAATAATGACGTTTTGTTCGGCGTTGATAAGTCCCAAAGTTGCATCAAGTAAGAATGTAATTTTATCAGATAAAAACGCACATTGTGATTTTAAAGCAACAGAATCTGAAATCATTAAATCTATAGATGAGGTCGTTGTTGCCTCTTGGGCGCAACAGGTTTGTCTTACAAAAACCAATAGGCGATTTATACTGTGTAGACTCTCACTAATTTGAGAATTTAAATCAGCCGCGGCACCTAATTTTTTAATCGCTGTCTTTAAAAATTGACTGGATTTTTTAACTCGTCTATCTAAAACATTCGTTCCAAATACATCGTGTGATACTTCGTCAAGAGTGGACACGACTAATTCAGAATTAAAGGCGACTCGATTAATAATTTCTTCAAATAACCCTGCCAATAAATGTGCAGACGTATGAAATTTTTCATGAGGACGTAAAAGCCGAGTCGAAAAGTTTTTAAATGAGGTGGGTGAAATATCATGAACTGTAAGCAAAAATTGTTTGCCCAAAATAAACGTGACCGCAGAAGTTTGTGGGTAGGGGCTTTCACTTTTTGAAATAAGCGAAGCCGTCATATAGGCGACATCCTCTTCGATATATAATCTATTCAGGACATTATTTTTCCAGACCTCTGTTTTTGATGGGATTTCAATGGTTAGTCTTTTTTCAACAGCCAGATGCTCTTCTAAGGTTGGGGCAATCATATCCAACCAAAATAAAGTGTCAGGCAACGGGTCCGTCGTTTGCCAGTCATGGGATATTGTTCCATTGTCTTTGCGATAGGTTATTTTTATCATGAGTTATTATAGGCGAAAATTAAATAAAATTCTATCCCTTAGGTCATAAGGGATTCTATTGATTTTCGTATCATATCTGGATTTTGTTCCGATAGGATTGAACCTTTGATAGAATCAATATTATCCCAATTTTGAAGATACCACCCCATATGTTTACGGGCAATTTTTATGCCTTGGGTTATGCCGTAATGCGATAAAATCATATCATAATGTTCAATCATCACAGATTTTATTTCGGCGCGTGGCGGAGCGAGCGTGTTATCTATGATTTGTTGTAACGCCCAAGGCCGACCATTGGCACCACGCCCAATCATCACCCCATCAGCACCCGATTTTTTAAGGGCATTTTTTGCATCATCAGATGTTTTAATATCACCATTGACGATAACAGGAATTTTGATGGTATCTTTGACCTCATGGACAGCAGTCCAATCGGCATCCCCATTATAAAGTTGGCATCGTGTTCGCCCATGAACAGTGACCATACGGATACCAATATCTTCGGCAATACGCGCAAGTTCGGGGGCGTTAAGTGATTGGTCATCCCACCCCAAACGCATTTTAACACTGACGGGAATCTTTACGGCCTTAACCACTGCCACCATGATTGCGGTTGCCAAGGGAACTTCACGCATCAACGCTGACCCTGCCATTGCATTGACCACTTTTTTAACAGGGCATCCAAAATTGATGTCTATCATTGCCGCGCCGCGGGCTTCGTTTAACTGTGCAGCCTCAGCCATTATATCAGGCTCACACCCTGCAATTTGCGCAGCAAGGGGAAATTCATGCGTATAGTCGGTTGTATGCCGTTGTGAATGGCGCATTTCATCAACCATCATGCGAGAGGCAATCATTTCTGAAAACACCATCCCCGCCCCATATCGTTTCACCAACCGCCGCATTGGTAAATCCGTCACCCCCGACATTGGAGCTAAAAAAACAGGGGTAGTGAAGGGGAGGTCCGTAAACATGATATTGATTTAATAATGCGGAGGTTTATTCATCGCGGCAATTTCAATGCCTGATAAACCAATTTCGGATTTGGCATCTCTGCCTGATTCCATATCAGCCATTTGTTGTTTGGTCATCTCAAGCTGGCGTTGAAGGCGCGCAATTTCTTTACCTTGAGTATAGGCAATATCACTTAAATCTTCGATTTGTTTGGCTTGAGTTGCCAAGGCCATTTCAATTTCGGTTAATCGATTATGTTCCATCATTCATCAATGCCCGAAAAACAATGGAAATGCCAGAAATTTTGTAATATCCTATATATATGAGCAAAGCATTTACTAAAGAAACAGATGGCGAAGACAACGATTTGCCTGATGAGCCAGATATTCTGCCCGCAGGTTTAAAAAACCTGATGACACCCTTGGGGTTAAAAACATTGCAGGATGAATTGTTTCAATTACTTCACCGCGAACGCCCAAAAATTGTTGAAATCGTCTCTTGGGCAGCAGGAAATGGGGACCGTTCAGAAAATGGTGATTATCTTTATAATAAAAAGAAGTTACGCGAGATCGATAAACGTGTCCGTTATTTAATGAAACGCACTGAAGATGCAGAGGTCGTTGACCCCTTAAAACAACAGGGCATAGAACAAGTTTTCTTTGGCGCAACCGTAACCTATGTTCATGAAGATGATACCGAACTTACTGTAAAGTTAGTTGGTATCGATGAAGCCGACATGGACAAAGGAAAAATCAACTGGGCATCCCCCGTTGCCCGCGCCCTGATGAAATCCCGCGTTGGTGATGTTGTTACCGTCCGCCTTGAGGGGCGCGTTGAGGAGATTGAAATTATCGATATTAGGTATTTTATTGAACAGACTAACTAAGCAGTTTTTTTAATTTTTCGGGTCAAAAGTGGTGCAAGATATTGCCCTGTATAACTTCCCTTAACCTTTGCAATATCTTCTGGTGTGCCTGCTGCAATAATTTGACCGCCGCCATTGCCACCCTCTGGACCGATATCAATAACCCAATCTGCCGTTTTAATCACATCAAGATTATGTTCGATAACGACCATGGTATTGCCTGTATCGACTAATTTATGAAGAACTTCTAAAAGTTTTTTGACATCTTCGAAATGAAGACCTGTGGTGGGTTCATCAAGGATATAAAGTGTTTGCCCTGTCGCCCGTTTAGCAAGTTCCTTGGCAAGTTTCACGCGCTGTGCCTCACCACCTGATAGGGTGGTTGCAGGTTGACCAACCTTAATATAATCAAGCCCAACTTCACGCATGGTCTGTAATTTGTTACGAATACTTGGGACGGCTTTGAAAAATTCGCAAGCCTCTTCAATCGACATATCCAAAACATCACTAATCGATTTATCTTTATATTTCACTGCCAAAGTTTCGCGGTTATAGCGTTTACCCTGACATTCTTCGCATGTGACATAGACATCAGGAAGAAAGTGCATTTCGATTTTAATGACTCCATCACCTTGACAGGCCTCGCAACGTCCACCTTTAACGTTAAAGGAAAAACGTCCAGCATTATAGCCCCGTGCCTTAGCTTCGGGCAGACCTGCAAACCATTCACGAATGGGCGTAAAGCACCCAGTATAAGTTGCAGGGTTTGAGCGAGGTGTGCGCCCGATGGGGGATTGGTCAATATCGATGACCTTATCCAGAAATTCCATTCCTTCAATCTTTTCATAGGGAGATGGAATATCTAAGGATTTCATCAATTTTTTACTAGTAGCTTTAAAGAGCGTATCAATGGTCAAGGTTGATTTTCCTGACCCAGAGACACCTGTAACACAGGTAAATGTTCCCAATGGAAATTCAGCTGTTACGTTTTTTAGGTTATTACCCGTTGCGCCAATGACACGCAGACATTCGATTTTTTTGCCTCTCTTTTTACCTTCTCGGCGAGTGGTTGGCACGGCGATTTCACGTTTCCCGTTCATATAATCTGCGGTGATACTATTTTTATTTTTAAATACTTCGGCAGGCGTTCCCATCGCAACAACTTGTCCACCATGAATTCCTGCACCTGGCCCCATATCAACCAAATAATCAGCGGCACGAATAGCGTCTTCGTCATGTTCAACAACAATCACAGTATTTCCAATATCACGGAGATGATTGAGTGTCTCAAGCAAGCGATGATTATCCCGTTGATGAAGACCGATTGATGGCTCATCAAGAACATAGAGAACTCCCGTTAGCCCCGAGCCAATCTGAGAAGCCAAGCGAATGCGTTGGCTCTCTCCACCAGATAAAGTCCCCGATGCGCGGTCAAGTGAGAGATAATCCAATCCAACATTTACAAGGAATTGCAGACGTTCATTTATTTCTTTGAGGATACGGACAGCAATTTCATTCTGTTGTTTAGTTAGTTTTTTATGGATGGTTGAAAACCAATCACGCGCCTCAAGAATTGAAAAATGGGTTGCCTCGGAAATATTTTTACCACCAATCTTAACGCAGAGTGCTTCAGGTTTTAGGCGTGCGCCATGGCAGGATTCACATTCTGAGCTTGATTGATAATCCGATAATTCTTCACGGGCAGAATTACTTTCAGTCTCGAGAATACGGCGAGAGAGCGATGGAATTACACCTTCGAAAGGTTTATTGCTTTTCCATGTGTTTTCAGTTTTTGTTTGATAATTGATAGAAATTGGTTCAGTTCCTGACCCATAAAGAATAATATCTCGATATTCTTTTTTAAGGTCTGACCATGGTACATTGATTTTAAATTTATAATGTTTTGCTACGGCTTCTAAAGCTTGCATATAAAAAGGGGCAAATGATTTTGACCAAGGGGCAACCGCCCCGTCTGCAATTGACAAGCTTTCATCGGGAACAACCAAATTTTCATCAAAATAAACGCGTTCACCAAGCCCATCACATGAGGGACATGCTCCATGAGGCGAGTTGAACGAGAAAAGACGAGGTTCAATTTCAGGAATAGTAAACCCAGAGACGGGGCATGCAAATTTTTCTGAATAAAGTGTTTGTGCGCCGGACACCGCATCTTCTGCAATTAAAAGCCCATCAGCCAGACGAAGCCCTGTTTCAACGGAATCTGCCAAACGGCTTTTGATGTCGTCACGAATAACAAGCCTGTCCACAACCACAGAAATATCATGTTTTAATTTTTTATCGAGGGCAGGGGATTCATCAATTTCATAAATTGTCCCGTCAATTTTAACGCGTTGAAAGCCTTTGGCCTGTAATTCTTTAAGCTCTTTTCTATATTCCCCCTTACGGCCACGCACGATAGGGGCGAGAAGATATAGTTTGACCCCATCACCCATCGCCATAATACGGTCAACCATTTGCGTAACCGTTTGACTTTCAATTGGTAGTCCAGTCGCGGGAGAGTAAGGTGTTCCGACCCTTGCCCAAAGAAGGCGCATATAATCATAAATTTCAGTTACAGTTCCAACGGTTGATCGTGGGTTGCGCGATGTGGTTTTTTGCTCAATCGAAATAGCAGGCGATAACCCTTCGATAGAATCCACATCAGGCTTTTGCATCATTTCCAAAAATTGGCGGGCATAGGATGATAGGCTTTCGACATAGCGACGTTGCCCTTCGGCATAAATAGTATCGAAGGCCAGAGATGACTTCCCCGATCCCGACAGCCCAGTCACAACAATCAATTTATCACGTGGCAAATCCACATTGATATTTTTCAAATTATGCTCGCGCGCCCCGCGTACGGAGATTGTGGTGAGTGCCATGCTTATCTCTTTTTTTTGAATAGAGAAGATATATAGGGGGTTGGTGGCAAAAAGAAAGAAAATTATGTAGCTTAACAGAAAAACCTGAGTGCATTCTTCTCATACTCAGCGAAGGTTAGTGGCAAACAACCTAAGCCTTCATCCCCTCTATTTTGAGGAGGAGGGGATGAAAGAAGTGGGTTAAGCGGATTTCTTGGATTTCGATGGGGTTGGTACATCATCATCCATGGTAGGTGCATCAAGTGCTGTTTCAATTGCTTCGTCGGCATCGGGGCCAGTGAGCATGGCATCGGCGACAGTTCCAGATTTAAGACGAATAGCATTTTCAAGTTTTAAAGCCAGCTCAGGATTATCTTTCATAAATTGTTTGGAGTTTTCACGACCCTGTCCAATACGTTGACCATCATAGGAGAACCATGCCCCAGATTTTTCAACCAGATTGGCCTGAACCCCCAAGTCAATGAGTTCGCCAACTTTAGAAATACCCTGACCATACATGATGTCAAATTTTACTTCACGGAACGGGGGAGCCATTTTATTTTTAACAACTTTGACCTTGGTTTCATTTCCTGTGACTGTTTCTTTATCTTTAATTGCACCAATACGGCGAATATCAAGGCGGACAGAGGCATAGAATTTAAGGGCATTGCCACCTGTTGTTGTTTCAGGGGAACCAAACATCACGCCAATTTTCATACGAATTTGGTTAATGAAAATAACAGTTGTCCGTGAACGGGAAATAGATCCTGTAATTTTACGGAGAGCTTGGGACATCAAACGAGCCTGAAGTCCCATGTGGCTATCGCCCATTTCGCCTTCTAATTCTGCGCGTGGAACAAGAGCCGCAACAGAGTCGATGACCAATACATCCAACGCGCCAGAGCGTACCAATGTATCAACAATCTCTAAAGCTTGTTCACCCGTATCAGGTTGTGAGATAAGAAGGTTTTCAAGATTACACCCTAATTTTTTGGCATAGGAAGGGTCTAGAGCATGTTCAGCATCAACAATCGCGCAGGTACCGCCAGCTTTCTGTGCCTCAGCAATGACTTGGAGTGCAAGAGTTGTTTTGCCAGATGATTCAGGGCCAAAAATTTCAACAATACGACCACGTGGTAATCCACCAATTCCCAAAGCGATATCTAAGCCAAGGGAGCCAGTTGAGATAGATTCAACATCCATTTTATTAGTATCATCGCCTGAAAGTTTCATAATTGAACCCTTACCAAAAGCGCGTTCAATTTGTTGTAATGCGGCTTCAAGAGCTTTGCTTTTTTCTGATGATGATTTATCCATGGATTCGGTTCCTTTGAATGGTGTGACTGACATTATTATATTCTCCCTTTTTGAATGATTCTTTTCAAATTGCCTATGAATCATTTGTACCATATTTGTTCTTTTTGTAAAGAACAAAAAAAGAACAAAATGTTATAAATTTGCTTATTTATAAAAAATCATTCTAATTCAATGAGTAATAAAATTTTGCTTTTTCTTTTAATAAAGAAATTTATAAAAAAATTGAAATATTATGGCTATTTTAAACAAAACCACCGACAGAAATCCACATTTTAGACATACATCACCATTAAAATTTCATAGTGTCTGCGACCCTTTGGAGTTTGAACCTCTACAGAATCGCCAACAGATTTACCAATCAAGGCACGCGCAATTGGAGCAGTGACAGAAATTTTCCCGCCATCGGCATTGGATTCGTATTGACCAACGATTTGAAATTTCATTTCTTCATCATCTTCTTCGTCGACGATAACAACAGTTGCGCCAAACTTGACTTTATCGCCTGACAGGCTGGTGGGCTCGATAACTTGAGCAATGGACAGAGCCGCATCAAGTTCCTTGATACGCCCTTCGATAAAACTTTGACGTTCGCGCGCCGCCGAATATTCGGCATTTTCAGACAAATCACCATGACCCCGTGCTTCGGCAATCGCCGCGATAACAGCAGGGCGTTCAACCGCTTTCAAATTTTTCAGTTCAGCTTCAAGATTATTGAACCCTTCAACCGTCATTGGTATTTTATCCATAGGTAATTCCTTTAAAATGACAGAACCCGCCAAATAGGGCGGGAACCAGATAAATATAGAATAGAGATTTAGAGTTTAGGAGTCAACCATAAGCCACCAATCGGGTTTAAGTAAATTGAGGACCACAAGCTTCAAAAGAAGCTCCACAATTGCTAAGTCCTAATCTGCCTTTATTTATTGGATTGCTTTGTCTATCAGCCTCTTTGCAAATAACGTAAAATGTTCCAAAGCAATCCCTTAGTCGCGTTCCAGACGGGAGTTCTGTTAGCGAGGGGACAACTTCACCGTCAGCTGTAAAGATTTTATAGTTTGCTCTATCTTCGTTTGTAACAGGATTCATTTTCACACTCTTTTTTTTTATGATTTGTATTTTTACTCTTCATATACATAACATGTCAACAAATATTATCATAAGTATTAAAATCCCTATTTGCCAAAAGCCCCCGAATAACGCTATAACCCCTGCACCATGGATTTATTGAGAAAATTAGGCCCAATTGAAGGCAGATACGAAGAATTAGCGGCTTTGATGTCCGAAGGCAAAGCCACGGGCGATAAATTCGTTAAAATGACCAAAGAATATTCTGAATTGGGACCTGTGGTTGAAACCATCCGTTCCTATAAAAAGGCTCTGTCTGATAAAATTGACCTTGAGGCGATGATTTCTGACCCTGAAATGGGGGATATTGCCAAGGAAGAATTATATACCTTGAATGGACAAATTCCTGATTTAGAACATCAAATTAAACTCGTTCTCATTCCCAAAGATACTGACGATTCCAAAAATGCCATTCTTGAAATTCGTGCAGGAACAGGTGGCGACGAAGCTGCTTTATTCGCTGCCGATTTACTTGCAATGTATAAAGGCTATGCGGGTGTACGCGGTTGGAAATTTGATATTGTTGAAATGGCCGAAAGCGATATTGGTGGCATGAAAGAAGTTATTGTTGAAGTCTCAGGCAATGATGTGTTCTCCCGCCTTAAATATGAATCGGGCGTTCATCGTGTCCAACGAGTTCCCACAACCGAGGGAAGTGGACGTGTTCATACATCTGCCGCAACTGTTGCCGTTCTGCCAGAGGCAGAAGATGTTGATATGACCATCAATGATCAAGATTTAAGGATTGATGTGTATCGGTCTCGCGGGGCAGGTGGACAATCTGTAAACACAACCGACTCTGCGGTTCGCATAACGCACCTTCCGACTGGTGTTGTGGTAACAATGCAGGATGAACGGTCACAAATTAAAAACCGTGCCAAAGCCATGAAAATTTTGAAATCACGCCTTTACGACCAACAACGTCAAAAATTAGATCAAGAACGCGCTGCCGACAGAAAATCACAGGTTGGAAGTGGGGATAGGTCAGAGCGCATACGGACGTATAACTTCCCCCAAGGGCGCGTAACCGACCACCGAGTGAATATCACACTGTATAAAATTAGTGATGTGATGAATGGAACAGCCTTAGACGAAATTGTTGATGGACTGATAACTGAAGAACAAGCTGAGAAACTGGCCTCCCTAGAAATATAATTTATACAAATTCCCCTTGAAACCAATGAATGATAGGTTTATATAATCAGTACTAAATACGTACGGATTAAAGGTCTATGATTAAGTTATCAAAATTATCTGACTATGCCATTGTCGTTCTCTCTCGCCTTGCGGTGGATAGGGGGCGTGTTTTGACGACTTCCGTTTTATCTGCTGAGACAGGTATCCCTGAACCAACAGTATCCAAGGTTTTAAAACTATTATCCAAACAAAAAATTGTTCTCTCTATTCGCGGGGCAAGCGGCGGATATATGATTGAAAGAAATCCAACCGAAATTACAGTGACCGAATTGATTACGGCTCTAGAAGGACCAATTGCACTGACCACGTGTTTGGACACTACCCACAGTGATTGTATGATTGATGCACTTTGCCCCCTTAAAGGCGGATGGAATAAAGTGAATATTGCTGTTAAAGAGGCATTAGATAAAGTGGCTCTTGCCGATTTGCTTATTCCCGTCAGGTCTAAGCGGAGGGTTGTATAATGGTTGATGCTGCAATTCAAAAACAAGTTGCCGACCTTTCAAAATATGAAGCGGGGTTCGTGACCGATATTGAATCGGACACCGCACCCAAAGGATTAAACGAAGATATTGTTCGGTTTATTTCAGCAAAAAAAAATGAGCCAGAATGGTTGTTAGAATTTCGCCTGAAAGCCTATCGCCATTGGCTCACCATGCCTGAACCCACATGGGCAAAAGTTCATCATCCACCGATTGATTATCAAGATGCGTTCTATTTTTCCGCTCCTAAACCCAAATTAGGTTCAATGGATGAAGTTGACCCGAAATTGTTAGAAACATTTGAGAAGTTAGGTGTGCCGATGCGCGAGCGCGCGGCGCTTGCTGGCGTTGCTGTGGATGTTGTGTTTGACAGCGTCTCTGTCGCCACAAGCTTTAAAGAAAATTTGGCAGAGGTTGGAATAATTTTTTGCTCAATTTCTGAGGCAGTCAAAAATCATCCAGAACTTATCAAAAAATATATGGGATCTGTTATTCCTTATCATGACAATAAACACGCTTGTCTCAATTCTGCTGTGTTTACTGATGGGTCATTTGTTTATATTCCTGAGGGTGTGCGTTGCCCGATGGAACTATCAACCTATTTCCGAATCAATGAATTAAAAACAGGCCAGTTTGAGAGAACTTTGATTATTGCCGATAAAAATTCCTATGTATCTTATTTGGAAGGATGCACCGCCCCCATGAGGGATGAAAACCAAATGCATGCGGCTGTGGTTGAATTGGTTACACATGATGATGCCGAAATTAAATATTCCACTGTTCAAAATTGGTACCCAGGTGATGAAAATGGCAAGGGCGGAATTTATAATTTCGTGACCAAGCGAGGGCTTTGTGCAGGGCATAGGTCAAAAATTTCTTGGACTCAGGTGGAAACAGGGTCGGCGATTACATGGAAATATCCGTCTTGCGTTTTAAAGGGTGACGATAGCCAAGGCGAATTTTATTCGGTGGCGATTACAAATAATTACCAACAGGCCGATACAGGCACCAAAATGATTCACATGGGCGCACGGACAAAATCACGCATCATTGCCAAAACCATTTCGGCGGGAAAATCAGATTCCACCTATCGTGGACTGGTCAAAATTTTGGCGGGCGCAGACGGGGCGCGGAATTATACCCAGTGTGATAGTTTATTGATTGGTGATACTTGCGGGGCGCATACTGTTCCCTATATCGAAAGTAAAAACCCAACCGCAAAATTAGAACACGAAGCCACCACCAGCAAAATTTCCGATGACCAACTCTTCTATTGCCAGCAACGTGGCCTCACCGAAGAAGAAGCGGTGGCACTCATCGTCAATGGTTTCTGCCGCGAAGTAATGCAAAACCTTCCGATGGAATTTGCGGTTGAGGCGCAAAAACTTGTTTCAATTAGTTTGGAGGGGAGTGTGGGGTAGATATACCCACAATCGTCATACCGGCTAAGGCCGGTATCCATGGATGACGTTCTTGAACGGCATGACGAGAAAGGGAAGGAGATGGAAAAAGATTTCTATGTTTACATGACGGCAAGCAAAAGAAATGGGACTCTTTATGTTGGTGTTACATCAGATTTAAAAAAACGTATCTGGTAACATAGAGAAGGTGTCGCCGATGGCTTCACAAAAGAACATGATGTGAAGATGTTGGTCTGGTATGAACACCATGAAAATGCTGAAAGTGCGATAATAAAAGAAAAACGAATGAAGGACTGGAAACGAGATTGGAAAATTAAAAGAATCATAGAGATGAACCCAGATTGGAATGACTTATATAATGATATTTGCAAGTAGCACCCCAAACGCCATACCACGTTTTCCTTTCGTCATACCGGCGAAGGCCGGTATCAAGACAATGGTAAACATGGACTCCGGCCTTCGCCGGAGTGACGGATTCTCTCTCACTTGTTATTACGGTGAAGGCAGGAATCCATTTATGTCAGGTAATGAAGGAATCTGGCTTGCTTTTGGTGAGGGGAGTGCTGGGTAATGAAAATTCTTTCAGAAAAAGAACTTCAAATTTGGTTGTATGACCACTTAAATTGGCTTGTTGATAATAATGAGATTATTTGCACGTTCACTTTTAAAGACTTTTACCAAGCAATGGGATTTATTACGCAGGTGGGTATTCTAGCAGAAAAAAATAATCATCATCCAACTATACTAAATACATATAATATTGTGACTTTATCTATGACAACGCATGATGCTGGAAACAAAATTACTGATAGAGATATTAAACTCGCTGAAGATATAGAAAACTTAAATATTTATTAGGATAATTAAATGCTAATCATTAAAAACCTCACCGCCGAAATTGACGGTAAACAAATATTGAATGGACTTGACCTCACTATTGAGGACGGGAAAGTTCATGCGATTATGGGACCGAACGGGGCGGGGAAATCGACTCTGTCCTATGTCCTTGCGGGGCGGAATGGGTACATTGTCACGGGAGGCACAGCCACCCTTGATGGTGTTGATATTTTATCGATGGCACCGAATGAGCGGGCGGCGGCGGGGTTGTTTCTGGCGTTTCAGTATCCGGTTGAAATTCCCGGTGTTCAGATGACTAATTTTTTGAAAACGGCATTGAATTCACAACGCAAGCAACGCGGCGAACCTGAGCTTGAGGCATTGGATTTTTTAAAGATGTTGAAAACCAAACAAAAGGAATTAAGCATTGCGGATGACATGCTGAAACGCCCTGTTAATGTTGGGTTTTCAGGTGGTGAGAAGAAACGGAATGAAGTTTTGCAAATGGCGATGCTTCAACCAAAAATGGCCATCCTTGATGAAACAGATTCGGGGCTTGATATTGATGCCCTTAAAATTGTGGCGGATGGCGTGAACAGCATGCGGGGGATGGGGCGAAGTTTTCTAGTGATTACGCATTATCAACGGTTGTTGGATTATATTATTCCTGATTTTGTGCATGTTCTAGCCAAAGGTAGAATTGTCAAAACAGGTGGTGCAGAACTGGCCAAAGAATTGGAGATAACGGGTTATGCCGATGTTGCTTAATCTTAATCCTGAAAGTTGGAAATATTCTAATATCAATGCCGCCCTAAAAAAGTTGGACGTTAGCGAGACCCCATGCGCTTGGGAAATGTCAGGCGCTTATGAATTTTTACACGGTGATAATACAATCATCATTCCAAAGAATAAGAGTGTAGCAAGACCGATAGATTTGCGCCTTGTTGCAAAAAATGCTGAACAATTGACATCAAGATTAATAATTACAGTTGAGGAAGGGGCAGAAGTTACTTTTATTGAACGCCAATCTGGTGAAGGAGAATATTGGAAGAATATTGATATGGTTATCAATGTTGCCCAAAATGCTAAGCTAAATCATTATCGTTTCTGTGAAGAAGACCCGTTTTGTGTGGTCACAGAACGCACAAATGTAACGCTTGGTCGCGATGCGCGATATAATACAGTTGTCATTTCTGGGTGCGCAGGGTTTGGTCGTTCAGATTTTCATGTTAAATTGACTGGGCAGGGAGCAGAATGTGATTTATCTGGATTAACACTTTTGGCGGGCAAACAACATTCTGATACTACATTATTGATTGATCATATTGCACCCCATTGTAAGTCATCCCAGTTTTTTAAAACAGTTTTGAATGATTCATCACGCGGAGTTTTTCAAGGAAAAATCCATGTCCATAAAGATGCCCAGAAAACCGATGGGTATCAATTATCAAACAATCTATTGCTTTCGAATTTAGCTGAAATGGACGTTAAGCCTGAATTAGAAATTTATGCAGATGATGTCAAATGTTCGCATGGATCAACCACAGGACAGCTTGATGAAACCCCGCTTTTTTACCTGATGAGTAGGGGAATAAGCAAAGAAGATGCGCGACGTTTACTCCTCGAAGCGTTTATGGGTGAAGTATTAGAAAAAATTAAACATGATGATGTTCGTACAATGTTTGATGAAAGGGTTAGGTTATGGTTGAAGTAAAAAATCCTTTCAAAAAAGATTTTCCTGCTCTTTCACAATTAGTCCATGGCAAGCCATTGGTATTTTTGGATAGCGGGGCAAGTGCGCAAAAACCCCAAATTGTGATTGATGCACTGACCCGTGCCTATTCCGAAAGCTATGCCAATGTTCATCGGGGCTTATATGATTTTTCACAACGGAAGACGGCTGAATTTGAAGAAGCTCGCAATAAGATTGCAAGATTTATTGGCTCCCCTTCGCCTGACCAAATTATTTTTACACGCAATACGACCGAGGCTATCAATCTAGTTGCGCAAAGTTGGGGACGCACATTCCTCAAAGCAGGGGATGAAATTCTCCTGACCGAAATGGAGCATCATGCGAATTTGGTGCCATGGCATATGTTGCGTGACCAAATTGGTATCGTTATTAAATATATTCCTGTGCTTGATGATGGAGCGTTGGATGAAGATAAAATTTTATCCCTGTTATCCCCACGAACAAAGTTGATGGGTTGTACACATATTTCAAATGTATTAGGTAGCGTCAATAATATTAGCAAAATCAAAACGATACTTTCCGTTTTTAATCCAAAAATTAAGCTGTTGGTTGATGGATCTCAGGCTGTTGTCCACCAAACTATTAACATGGCTGCGTTGGATGCCGATTTTTATGTCTTTACAGGACATAAGCTTTATGGCCCCACAGGAGTAGGTGTTTTGTATGGTAAGCGTGAGATTTTGGAATCGATGCCACCTTATCAAGGTGGTGGCGATATGATTGAAACCGTTACCCTGAATGGTTCAACCTATGCAAATATCCCATCTCGGTTTGAGGCGGGTACACCCGCAATTGCCGAGGTTATTGCATTAGGGACAGCTATTGATTATGTGTCAGCCATTGGAATGGATAATATCGCCGCATGGGAACATGAATTATTGACCTATGCCACAGAAAAGTTATCTTCCATTGAAGGATTAGAAATATTAGGAACAACAGAGGGTAAGGCGGGAATAATTACCTTCACAATAGATGGATGCCCGCCCGCAGATGTTGCGATGATTTTAGACCAGATGGGAATTGCCGTCCGAACAGGACATCATTGTTGCCAGCCATTGATGGCAAGGTTTGGAATTGAGGGTAGCATACGAGCCTCAATCGGGCTTTATAATGATAAGAATGATATTGATAAATTACTTGAAGGTCTGATGAAGGCCAAAAAAATGTTAGGATAAAATAAAATGCAGCCTGTCGCAGATGAACAAATGGTGCGTAATGCCTTTGGTGATGATTATGATGAATTGGCTGTTCCGCCAAAGACGGGCGGAACAATCGACCATCCATTATACCCTGCAATCCTCAAAGGATTGCGAGAGGTATATGACCCTGAAATTCCAGTCAATATTTTCGAGCTAGGTCTTATCTATGATATTACCATTACTAGTGTAGATGATAATTTGAATGACGTGAGTGTCAAAATGACATTGACATCACCCGCCTGTCCCGTGGCGCAAGAAATGCCAGGGATGGTACAAAACGCCATATTCCCATTAGATGGCATTGGTCAGGTTGATGTCGAAATTGTGTGGGAACCAACATGGGACCCGTCATTTATGGCTGAGACGGCTAAGTTACAATTAAATATGTTTACATGACGGATGTTCCGATAATCCGAAAGAGAGAAATATGAGATTAACGAATGAAATAAAACTTACAGATTCTGCCCGTATCCATTTGATAAAAGTATCGAATGGGGCGGTGGGGCTTCGTTTATCTATTCGTGGTGGAAAAGGATGTGGTGGGAATGAATATGATTTAAAACCACTTGCTCAAAATGAAATTGATTCAAGCGATGATTTCATTTCATTAAATGATGTTACGTCTCTTTATATTCCTGCGATGGATATGCTCAAATTATTCGGAACGCAGATTGATTATATCGAAGATGATTTGGGCAATCGTCGTATTGATATTTCAAACCCCAATGAAACCGGAAAATGCGGGTGTGGGAAATCGGTAACGTTTTAAACTATCTATTCGATCCACCAGATGTTTCAATGGCGCTTTGCGGTTGTTTGTTGAATTTGCCGACATTACCCAACATTTGTTGAATGAAGGTAAAATCATTTCCTGATACGGCTGTTTTTCTTTGTACTAAAGGAATATCTTCACGGCCTTCTTTATGTTCTTTTACTGAAAGTACTTTTCCATCTATTCCGTCAAAGGCAACCACAATAATTTTTTCTGTAGTTATTTTTGGATCTAAAATCCCCTGCTTTTTGGTTTTTTGACCCATGTAGTACCAAGTATTTTCATCAAATGGAGCGATTGTCGTTGGAGACCCAATTTTACGAATAACATCATCTTTTCCATCAATCCCAGGCAGGACCTCTTTTAATTGGAATTCTTCCAGTAAATTACCGCGCGTTGCCTTCATCGGCGTACAAGCTGATAAAAACATGACGGACAAAAACAGTGATAAAATGAGCGTTTTCATGATCTTATTGTTATATTTAAAAGGCAAAAAACTCAAGCATGATATTGAGTTGCGTTATTTTCTTCACAGATTCGTTAGATTTTGCTATTATCCCATCATTCTTAAAAAAGCTGGAGGTTAAAATGATTTGCCTATTCACTCAAAAGGGTCGATTGAACCGTAAAATTGCCATGGATTATTACAATATGGTTATTCGTCAATCAAGAATGGAAGAATTTTATGAAGATTATAAAGCCCCAGATACCATGGAGGGTCGATTTGAAATAGTCACTCTTCATGCAGGATTATTGGTTAATCGTCTTTGTCGTCCTGATATGGGCGTGGACGGTAAAAAATTAGCTCAGGCATTGTTCGATGTGATGTTCAGGAGTATTGATTTATCAATTCGTGAAGCAGGGGTTGGCGATTTGGCTGTTCCGCGGCGCATCAAAAAAATGATGACAAATTTTAAAGGTCGTACTTTTGCCTATGATGAAGCTGTCCGTTCTGGAAACGGAGATTTAGTACATGCATTATCAAGAAATATTTATGCGGAAGTCCCCTTACCCAATCAGGATACGATGAATAAATTAGCAAAATATACTCAGGATTATTTTGATGCTCTGGGTAATATGCAACCTTCAGATTTTTGGAATTCTAAAATGATTATGTTTCCAAAAATTGAAAAAACACTTGAACAAATTGGACAAAATAATGCCTCTCAAGCAGCTTAATAAGAAATCCCTTCCCCAATCGGAATGGTTTTATCCATTTCATGTTGAAAGTCTTTCCTCAAGTGGAAAGACCCTTCATATGAAGGCGGAAGATAAATTTCTAAAGCCGATTGCTGAACGTCTTCAAGTTCTAAAAGTTAAATCTTTAGAGGTTGAATGCAAATTGTCCACCCAGAATGGCGGACATATTCTTAATATTCAGGGTAGATTTAAGGCTGAAATTGTTCAAGAATGTGTTGTCACTTTAAAGCCAATCGAGTCCATTATCGAAGATGATTTCGAAGCATGGTATGCCGATCATGAGAAAGCGGTATCTTTTAACCGTGCCAAGCATCAGATTGAATCTTTGGAATGTGGAGATGAAATTCAAATCTTAGAAGAAAAGGAAGACCCTGAAGCCTTAATCGATGGTCAGGTTGATTTAGGCGAAGTTGCCATTCAATTTTTATCGCTAACAATCAACCCTTACCCAAGGGCGGAAGGTGCGGGGGATGAAGGCGCACTGACTATTGAACAAGCCAAATCAGTAAAGTCTCTTTCCTCAGTTGAACGCCCCAACCCATTCGCTGCCCTTAAAAACTGGCGACCTAAGGATTAAATCCTTTATGAATTTTCATGATATTCGAATGAAATTAACCTCTGCAGGTATTGAAGCCGCAGACATAGAATCTCGTATTATTCTAGAAGATATTGCAGGGCTTTCTTATACGGATATTGTGACGAACAAAAATAAAATTATTCCAGAAAGCACGTCGGAAAAAATAATTTCTATTGTTGAGCGTAGAATTCAAGGCGAACCACTAGGTCGAATTTTGGGGTATCGGGACTTTTGGAAATCACGATTTTATTTGTCTTCTGATACGCTCGAGCCTCGGCCTGATACTGAGACACTTATTGAAACTGTTTTAAAAGAAAAAATAAGCCCTAAGAAAATTCTTGATTTGGGGACGGGGACGGGATGTATTTTATTATCTCTTCTTCAAGAATTTCCAAATGCTGTGGGGGTTGGGGTTGATATGGCAGAGGGGGCGTGTGTCACCGCCAAAGAAAATGCGCATCGTTTAGGTTTAGAGAATCGCGTAACGATTTTAAAAGGAAATTGGTTTCAGCCACTGACCAAAGATTCGAAATTTGATTTGATTGTATCGAATCCTCCCTATATTCCCACAAAAGAGATTCGGAATTTGCATGATGAAGTAAAGAATCATGATCCGATTCTGGCATTGGATGGAGGGGAGGATGGATTATTGCCCTATAAATATCTGTGTTCGAATCTAAAATATTATTTGGAGGGAGATGGGTTTGTTGTTTTAGAGTTCGGTCAGGGGCAGGGTAATGACATTAGTCGAATCGTGAAGGACTCTGGAGCGACTCTGATTCGTGTTGAGTGTGACCTTGGGGGGCATCAAAGAGTCATAAAATTTAGGTATGGGGATAACTAAAAAAAGGATTGACGACCCGCTTGAATAAAAAAGATTAACGGGGCAATCTCACCTTGTTCACACAAATCGCCCAATCGTGGAGATTAACAACACAAGATGTTGGGGTGTGAAATAGTTCAGAAAACTACACGACCTAGTCCTTGACTCTAAAAGGACTTTTCAACTTATCCACAATCGGGTAAGCTGGGAGTGAGTTTTACCGAATCAAGGAAAAACAAGTTAGGAGAGCACATGAGATACGGATCAACCGCACGAAGAGTTCGTAGTAATAATACGGGCACTAATGGAAGTAATAACGGTAGCCATAATAGCAACCGTGGGGGGCAAGGCGGCCACAACCAGCAACGCCGAACCGTTACAAATAAGAATAAAGTATTTGATAGCAATGGACCAGATGTTCGCATTCGTGGCACGGCCTATCAAATCATTGAAAAATACCTGACCTTAGCCAAAGACTCTGCTTCTGCGGGTGACCGCGTGTTGGCAGAGAGCTATTTACAATATGCGGAGCATTACCAACGTATTATAAGTTCATGGGAAGATGAGTATGCGCCTGACCCATTTGATCCCCGTTATGAGGAAGCATCAGCAGCCTATGTTCAATATTTAGTGATGAAGGCCAATCAGCCACCACAAATGGATGATGATGGTCTTGATAACAATGAAGACATCGGCAACCGCCAAGATGAGGAAGTTGATTTAGGTCTTCCAGGAAGCATCGTGGCTGCGCCACGTCAAGTTGAAATTGTCCAAAAATCAGCCGAAATGGCAGATGCTTAAATTTTTTTGAACATACAAATATCTTAAAACGGGCAAATTGCCCGTTTTTATTTGACTTTACCTTTATTATTATGTAATCAATGTATTCTTAAATGTCTTTGGAGAATAAAATGGGTTTTATAAAAAGGTTAGCGGATGTTTTTAGAAAAACAGAAGAGGGATTTGTAGTACAATTAAATAATCTTTTTGGATTATCACCAGAGGATTTGAAAAGAGAAGAATTAGATAAAGTTGCTATTCAGCTCAACATATTATCATCCCAAAATCGCGTTCAAATTACTGTTCAAGAAAAAGACGTTAATCCAAAACAAATTCAGCCAAATCACGTAAGAATGATTGTGCAAGTTCAAGAAAAGACAAATGGCATTAAATCGTATAGAAATTTGGCGGTAGATATTGACCTTACAAGTGATATAACTTTTGAGTCTGGAGTTAAAGAATTAAAGAGAGTTTTCTGGTCTGAATTAGCGATGAAAAATTCTAATGCTGTTCCTGTTTTGGATGAAGTTGTTCCACGATAGACTTGAAAATTTATACGATATGGCTTAATTTAAGTCATGAAAATATCAACATTCATAGCCCCAGAAGAATTATATCTATTTCGTTCGAATGCTTTGCAAGGTGGAAGAACTATAGGGTTTGTGCCGACGATGGGGGCATTGCATGAAGGGCATTTATCTCTGGCAGAACAAGCCCTATCAGAATGTGATGAATGCATTGTTAGTATTTTTGTTAATCCAAAGCAATTTGCTCCGCATGAAGATTTTGATAAATACCCACGTACAATAGAGAGAGATTCTGAATTGCTTCATAGCATTGGCGTTCAATCAATATTTTTTCCCAGTGTTGATGTCATGTATCCGCTAGATTTTCAAACCTTTGTGTCTGTCGGAAATATATCAAAACCATTAGAGGGCGAATTTAGGCCTCATTTTTTCACGGGTGTTGCAACCGTTGTTACCCGTCTTTTATGTTTGGTTGGAGCCAATAAGGCATATTTTGGAGAGAAAGATTATCAACAATTGCAAGTTATCAAATCATTACAACGTGATTTAGCTATCCCAACAGAAATTATTGGCGTTCCAACAATTCGCGAGAAAACAGGATTGGCATTGTCATCTCGCAATGCCTATTTGACTCCCCCTCAAAAAGATCAAGCTTTGGCTATTTATAAGACTATGCAACGAATGGCAAATGAATTTAGGTCGGGTACGAACCTTATAGACATTGAGAAAGAGGCTGAAAGATCAATCCTTTCTGGAGGATTTGATAAGATTGATTACATCACAATTCGTGATGCAGAAACTTTGATGCCACCTACCGAAGTCACAAAAAATTATCGCATTCTTGTAGCTGCATGGCTAGGAAAAACAAGATTGATTGATAATATAGGGATATAAATTATTCCAATATATTTCGTGCAGGATAGACGGCTCGTTTTATAATTTTATAGGGAAGAAAAATATTTCCTGATTGAGGGCAGAATTTTAAATCGGCCAAATTAGCATGGATACGTTTTTTCTTAATGATAGTGAGAGATTTTTGAAGTGCTATTTTATTCTTTTGATTGATAGATTGTCGAAAATCTTCAAATTCATCTCGTAGATCGTTTTTTTCTAAAGCCAAACGCAAGGCATTCAATCCTTTCACTGACCCTTGACCCAAGAATAATCGTTCAATTCTCATCGCGTAATCTAACATCACCACGTCTGACACGTGTTGCTGTAAGGCATAAAGGGCGCAGGCTTTATCATTCTCGGCTAACTTTAAAAAGGCATAGAAATCATCAAGTGATTTTTCATTGTTTTGAATAATATGTGCAGATTCATTAGCCAAACTCAGCGTTATAAGGACAGCCATATATTCATCAAAATTAGGTTTATAGGCCATATCCAAATCACTTGAAAGATAAATATAGTCACGCCGATATTGACGAAAATTTTGTCCAATCTCAACACTTCCTCCGTTTTCAGGTCTATATCTTGCGAGCGTCGACGTTTCATTCTTAGCAAGAACCATAGGGATTTTATCGAATAATTTTAGGTCTCTTTCGGGCGTGACCAATCGCCACAATTCCATCCCTGCATTTAAAGAGGCAGGAATTGAATTGGCATGCGAAATTTTTGGAAGAAATAAAAGGGCGATAATAAGAAATAATCGCCAATTTTTAAAAGGAAATGGCACTTAAACCGTCTCTTCGACCAGATCATCCTTACTAGAGGATTTTGTTAGTGGTTTTTCTGCCTTAACATCAAAGGTCAATTTTCCATCAATAAAATCAACATGGACAGAACCACCATCAATCAATTTTCCAAAGAGTAATTCTTCGGCCAATGGTTTTTTAATATGTTCCTGAACCATGCGTGCCAAGGGGCGCGCCCCCATTTGCGGGTCATAACCAATTTTTGCTAAATGCTCACGGGCTTTATCGGTGAGTGATATGGTGACACGTTTATCGGATAATTGTGCCTCAAGCTGCATCATGAATTTATCAACAACTCGGAGAACCGCTGTTTTAGGAAGAGCTTTGAATGGAACTATAGCATCCAGACGATTGCGAAATTCTGGGGTAAAGATACGTTTTATTTCTTCGGTGTCATCATCGGCACGTCTATCAGATTGAAAGCCAAGGGGAGCTTTTGCGAGTTGTGCAGCCCCAGCATTGGTTGTCATGATAAGAATGACATTTCTGAAATCAATAGTCTTACCGTTGTTATCAGTCAGCTTCCCGTAGTCCATCACCTGTAACAATATATTATATAAATCAGGGTGGGCTTTTTCAATTTCATCAAGTAACAAAACAGAGTGAGGGTGTTGGTCGATTCTATCAGTCAGCAATCCACCTTGCTCAAACCCAACATATCCAGGGGGCGCCCCGATAAGGCGAGAGACAGCATGCCGTTCCATATATTCAGACATATCAAATCGCACTAATTCAATCCCTAAAGTCTTTGCCAATTGTTTGGCAACTTCTGTTTTACCAACGCCAGTAGGGCCAGAGAATAAGTATGAGCCAATTGGCTTTTCAGGATCGCGTAATCCTGCACGGGATAATTTTATACTATCAGCAAGGGTTGTGATGGCGATATCTTGGTCAAAAACCATGGTTTTTAAATCTCGTTCAAGAGTAGCCAAAACCATCTTATCGTCTTTAGATACAGCCTTGGCAGGGATACGTGCAATCGCAGCCACAACAGATTCAATATCTTTGACACCAATTGTTTTCTTACGCTTGGCCAATGGAAGCAACATTTGAGCGGCTCCGACTTCATCAATAATATCAATCGCTTTATCAGGGAGTTTTCTGTCGCCTATATAACGGACAGACAATTCAACCGCTGCCTTAATGGCCTCAGCCGTATATTTTACATGATGATGTTCTTCATAATAGGGTTTGAGTCCCTTGATAATCTTAATTGCATCATCAATTGACGGTTCTTCAACATCAATTTTTTGAAAACGCCTTGCCAAGGCACGGTCTTTTTCAAACTGGTTACGATATTCTTTATAGGTGGTTGATCCAATACAACGAAGTCCACCATTCGCCAACGCAGGTTTTAAAAGGTTTGACGCATCCATTGACCCGCCACTAGTTGCGCCCGCCCCAATGATTGTATGAATTTCATCAATAAAGAGAACAACATTATCCATCGCCTGTAATTCCGTAATAACTGCCTTAAGGCGTTCTTCGAAATCGCCGCGATATCGTGTTCCTGCCAATAATGCTCCCATATCCAGAGAGAATATTGTACATCCGAATAAAACTTCAGGGACATCTTTGTCTTCTATTTTCTTTGCTAGACCTTCGGCAATAGCAGTTTTTCCAACCCCAGGGTCACCCACATAGAGAGGATTATTTTTTGAACGACGACACAGAATTTGAATTGTTCTATCAACTTCTTTTTCTCGCCCAATCAGGATATCAATTTTGCCATTTTTAGCTTTTTCATTAAGGTTGACACAATAAGTATCAAGAGCCTCTTTTCCAGTACGCACAGGTTTTTCATCAGTTTGGTTTTCATCTGTGCCATGGGGAACGGAACGACTTTGGTCATTTGCCCCCGGAACTTTTGCAATACCGTGAGAGATATAATTGACCGCATCAAAACGCGTCATATCTTGACCTTGAAGGAAGTAAACTGAATGGCTTTCACGCTCAGAGAAAAGGGCAACTAAAACATTTGCGCCCGTGACCTCTTCGCGTCCTGATGATTGAACATGAATAGCCGCACGTTGTAATACACGTTGAAAGGCAGTGGTCGGTTTTGATTCAAGAATTTCAGTGTTTACTAAATATCCAAGATCAGTTTCAAGATAGGTTTCAATATCTTTTTGTAAATTTTGAATATTGACACCACAGGCGCGTAATACAGCAAGAGCATCTAAATCAGAAAGGAGTGCCAAAAGGAGATGTTCGAGTGTTGCGTATTCATGATGTTGCGCACTGGCCAATGCCAAAGCTTTATGCAGGGTATGTTCTAAATTGCGAGAGAGCATGTTATTCTTTTTCCATCGTACACTGCAGAGGTTGTTCATTAGCACGTGCGAAATCCATGACTTGAGTAACTTTGGTTTCCGCAACTTCATAGGTAAAGACACCGCATAATCCTACCCCGCGTCTGTGAACATGGAGCATGATTTCTGTTGCCTCGTCTTTAGTTTTACTGAAAAACCTTTCTAAAACGTGAACAACGAACTCCATCGGAGTAAAATCATCATTTAAAATTAAGACTTTATAAAGAGATGGTTTCCGTGTTTTAGGGAGAGGTTTGAGCATAACCCCCGCTTGCCGCCCGTCATCTGGCGGAATTGGTGTATTTTCAGAGGTGGCGTGTTCTATTGCCATTCTTTGCCTTATGATAAAAATCTTTACGTCTAACGATTTAGGCCGCTTGTTTTGAAAGTCTAGCTTTGGCTCTATCAGGTCCGATGAGAGGAAGTAAATCACCTAATTCTGGCCCATGGTCCATTCCTGTAAGGGCTTGGCGGAGAGGCATAAACAAGTCCTTACCTTTACGGCCTGTTGCCGCCTTAATCGCATTTGTCCATTCTTGCCAAGTCCCAGATGTCCATGGAGCAGGGGGCATTAAAGAAATTGCCTGACTTGCGAAATCAGTATCTGCAACAATAGGGGTTACGGGACCATTTGCAACAGTCCACCATTCTTTGATATCGGAGATAATTTCTAAATTAGGGCGAACAATATTCCAAAATTCTTCGGTCACATGTTCAAGCCCGATTTGCGCCAAACGAGTTTGAACTTGGTTATAATCCAAATCATGCAAAATTTTTCCGTTCAGGCGAACCATTTCATCTTGGTCAAATTTTGGTGTACCGCGCCCAAATTTTGAAAAGTCAAAAGACTCAATGAGCGGTGTCATTTTATCATACGCTTCAATCGGGTCAGATGTTCCAAGGCGCGCCAGAAGTGAACAGATGGACATCGGTTCTAACCCAACTTCATCGCGCAGTTGAAGAATGCTTAATGCACCCAGACGTTTGGATAATTTCTTACCCTCTGAGTCTGACACCAAAGGAAGATGAGCAAAAGTTGGTGGTGTGAATTTTAAAGCTTCAAAAATTTGAATATGGCTGGCGGTATTGGATACATGGTCTTCACCACGCACAATATGTGTAATTCCAAAATCCATATCATCAATCACAGAACAAAGGTGATAAAGGGGTGAACCGTCTTCACGTATCAACACAGGGTCTGACATCGTTGCGCCGTCAAATTTAACTTCGCCACGGATGAGATCATTCCATTCAATCGGTGTTGGGTTCATTTGAAAACGCCAATGCGGTTTACGACCTTCGGCCTTAAATTTTGCTTTTTGCTCATCAGTGAGTTTGAGTGAGGCTCGGTCATAAAGAGGAGGTAAACTTTGTGAAAGTTGTGATTTACGTTTCAACGCCAACTCTTCGGGTGTTTCGTAACACGCATAAAGACGACCCGCATCTTTTAATTGTTGAATGACAACAGCGTATCTATCAAGCCGTTTACTTTGATGCGCCAATTCATCCCAATTCATGCCAAGCCATGTCAGACTTTCATAAATCGCCGCTTCATATTCTGGCTTTGACCTCTCTAAATCCGTATCGTCAATACGAAGTAAAAAATACCCTGCATTATGTTGAGCAAATAGCCATGTAATAAGCGCAGTCCTAATATTTCCAATCTGTAACATTCCAGTTGGGGACGGGGCAAAGCGAACGCGAATTTTTTTGTTTGTGTCGGTCATGATGTGTTATGTTTAGCGGATTTTAAGATGTTTAGCAAATATTTTTCGTTATTACGAAGATTGAAATTACAAAGGCATAAAACAAAAACCCCGCTATTTGCGGGGCTTTTTTTGATTAAATATCTAATATCAATCTTTGTGGATCTTCCAAGGCTTCTTTGATACGAACGAGGAAGGTTACGGCTTCACGACCATCAATGATGCGGTGGTCATAGGAGAGAGCAAGATACATCATCGGACGTGCCTTAATGTCGCCATTGGGCATGACCATCGGACGTTGTTGGATTTTATGCATTCCTAGAATGGCGGATTGAGGGGGGTTGATGATTGGTGTGGACATCAATGACCCGAATGTTCCACCATTGGTAATGGTGAATGTTCCGCCCATCATTTCTTCAACAGTTAATTTTCCGTCTTTGGCACGAACGCCTAAACTTCCAATATCTTTTTCAATTTGTGCCATGGATTTCACGTCACAATCTTTGACAACTGGAACAACCAAACCTTGCGGTGTGGAGACAGCCACAGAAATATCATAGTAATTTTTATAGATGATTTCATCGCCAGAAATTTCTGCATTCACCGCAGGAAGTTCACGCAGGGCATTGACGGCAGCTTTCACAAAGAACGACATAAACCCAAGTTTTACACCATGTTTTTTCTCGAACACATCTTTATAAAGATTACGCATTTCCATCACCGCACCCATATCAACCTCGTTAAAGGTTGTGAGCATGGCGGCAGTATTTTGTGCTTCTTTCAAACGTTCAGCAATTTTTTGACGGAGGCGTGACATTTTGACTTTTTCTTCACGCACCCCAGCAGCACGCGCAATAGTGGGGGCTTTGGGAGCGACAGGGGCAGAAGGGGGTGCTGCGATGTGGTTGATAACATCACCTTTGGTCACACGTCCATCTTTTCCAGTACCTGAAATATCAGCGGCATTTACATTATTATCCGCCGTTATTTTTTGTACAGCAGGGGAGAGTTTTTCAGCAACAGGGGGGGCAGCGGGCGCAGATGCGGTAACAGGTGCGGGTGCTGGTTTAGTAGATGCATTAGCAGCAGACCCAGCCGCAATTTCACCAAGTATTTCGCCGACCTTAACCGCAGCCCCTGCATTTTTAGAAATTTTAATCACAATCCCAGCAGATGGAGCGTTCACTTCCAAAGTGACTTTATCAGTTTCAAGTTCAACCAAGGGTTCATCAGCGTTGACAGTTTCGCCTTCTTTTTTCAACCATTTGGCAACAGTTGCTTCGCTAACAGACTCACCAAGTGTTGGAACAAGAATTTGTGACATGGTTTTTCAATCCTGAATCAAGGGGTTATGTGCCTATGAAGATTGCCTTTTTTCCCCAAAACGTCAAGGGGATAGACACAAAAAGAATATTTATGAGGGGATTGCCATCTGGACTGGTTCAGAGGTAGTGGCAGGAGCCCTGAGTTTTGTTCTTTGTTTTGGATTTTCCAAAAAGAGCCTAAATTCTTGTAATGTCATAGAAGTCATATCAACTGAGCGTAAGACATTGAAGTTTTGGCTTACGCGACCGTTTACTTTTGACATATAAGGATGTGCAATTGCAAAAAATTCTGAACCTATTTCTAAATTTGAAAATAATGCACGGTCTTTAATATGAACATATCTTCCTACTTTTTGGCCTTCTAAATCATAGTCACCAAGATTGACAGTCATTTTTTGTTCAAAAAATGCTCCTCCACTTTGTGGAGTTGCCGCAATTTTAAAATGTAGAAGAACGGGGTGAAGTATTCCAGATTGTTCCAAATTTAATTGGCGGGCAAAACGATCATATTTTTTATCACTTGCAATTTTAAACGAGGCTGAAATTCCATTTTCAGTTTTGAATTGCTCAATAGACATTTCATCCATGTCTCTAATAGATGAAGCTTGTTCACGGAGTACCATTTTATCCAAACGTATAGCAACACCATTGATAACAGCCCATGAATCTTGGCGATGGGTTTCAACTTTATGGATACGAGTAAGATTCTTAAGAAAAGCAATGACATCTTTGACGGGGTTTATTCTTTCTCGCCTTACTAATTCGGGGCTTATAATTTCTTTGTTTCCCAAGAAAGTATTGCGGGCATATTGAACTTTAAAAACCCAGTCTGGGGCTTCATTGGGGTGAGAAATCCATGCGCGTTTTGTTGGTCTTCCGCCATGAGGATAATCTTTTTTAGGAGTTCCTAAATTTAAATAAAAGAAAGGCCCTAATTCAGGGTTAATTGACCTTTCTCTATCTTTCATTTTTGCTGCTCTTGCACCAATGTCACACTTTGCGGAATGTTTTGAATCTGGGCGGGTCGCAAAATGATCTCTGACAAAATGATCTCCGCTCGCCCCTTTTACTGACCGATGGATTAGGTGAGCCTCTGAACATTCAGGGCAGACCAAATTTCCTTTATCCAATATTGGATTATAAAAACGCTTTTCTCCTGAAATAGTGCCTGCCGCAGTTGGCGTCACTTTTTCCGCTGTTTTTATATTCAGGGCATATTGGAATAGGACTTCATGAGGTGGAAAGTTTGAATTCATGGAATCCTTATATATTCATTAACATAATCAATCAAGAAATTTTTTTAAAAGGTTAATTTTCTATGATATGCTTTTATAATGGATAGATTAGCAAGCAAAGCATCGGCGTTATTAGAAACACTGCCTAATCATGAGGTTTATGGCCAAGTTACTAAGGTTTTAGGGCTTTTGGTTGAAATCGCAGGATTTGGGCGCGACGTGGCCGTTGGATCAATGGTTCATTTACGTCCCACCCCCGACCGCGAAGTTCCTTGTGAGGTTGTTGGTTTTCGGGATAATCGGGCATTATTGATGCCGTTTGGAGCATTGGAAGGAATTGGACTTGGGTGCAAAGCCGTTATCCAAGAATCTCGTCCTGTTGTTTTTCCGTCTGAGAAATGGTTAGGGAGGGTTATCAATGCTCTTGGAAAACCAATTGATGGACTAGGAGCTTTAAGATTAGGGGCAACAGCCATCCCTCTTAAAAACGCAGCCCCCCCAGCACATGCCCGTACCCGTGTTGGAGAAAAATTAGATTTGGGAGTACGCGCCGTCAACACATTTACAACTGTGTGCAAGGGCCAACGTATGGGAATATTTGCGGGGTCGGGTGTTGGTAAGTCTGTTCTGCTTTCTATGATGGCTAGATTTACCGAAGCCGAAGTTACGGTCATCGGTTTGGTCGGGGAACGAGGCCGAGAGGTACAAGAGTTTTTAGAGGATGATTTGGGTCCTGAGGGATTAGCAAGGTCTGTTGTCATTGTTGCAACAGGCGATGAGCCTGCCCTTATGCGTCGTCAAGCGGCCTACATGACTTTGGCAGTTGCAGAATATTTCAGAGGCCAAGGAAAGCAGGTTTTATGTATGATGGATTCGGTTACACGATTTGCAATGGCACAGCGTGAGATCGGTTTGTCAGCGGGGGAGCCACCGACAACCAAAGGATATCCGCCTACAACTTTTGGTGAGTTGGCAAGATTGTTAGAACGGGCAGGCCCCGGTATTGTAGGAGAGGGAGCCATTACAGGATTATTCACAGTCCTTGTCGAAGGTGACGATCATAATGAGCCTATTTCAGATTCCGTGAGAGGAATTGTTGACGGTCACATTGTAATGGAGAGAGCGATTGCCGATAGAGGGCGTTATCCCGCCATCAATGTTTTAAAATCTGTTTCACGGTCACTTCCTGCTGCTTTCACACCACAACAAAATGATATTTTTAGAAAATCAAAACAATTGATTTCGTCATACGAAAATATGGCGGAACTTATTCGTCTTGGTGCATATCGTAAAGGAAGCGACATTCAGGTCGATGAAGCCATCATGCTTTATGGTGATATTGAAGATTTCTTGACCCAAAATAAGGGTGATCATTCAACAATTGATGAAAGTTTTGCTAAGCTTGCTGATATATTGGGGATGGAATATACAATATTACCATAAATTTGTTGTCATATTTATTTATGCATGCTAATTCTCGACTTCACTGAGTAAAAGGCAGAAATAAATGACAGAAATAGTTACAGAACCACTTCCCGAAATTGAAGTTACACGATTACTAAAATTCATTCGCCAAGAAGAAGATAACGAACATACAGCAAATTTATTTGCAAGTATTTGTGCTGATTTTATGCGAATTGCCCGTCACGTTGCTAAAGTAGGGTTTTCATTATCTGATGAATGGAGATCTGCTGATCATTTGGTTTTGGCTATTAAAGAACATAAAACGCGTATTTTTGCTCTTCACATTCGATCTGCAGGAACAGAGGATAATCAAAGTGTTGAAGTCTCTCATGTAGTCTTGCGCCGCAAAGAATCCGCCCCAAAGCCCTTCTTTCTTCCTGAGCAATTTGAAATAGCGACAACTCATATTATTGGTGAATTATTTGCAGCTCTTCCTCAAGATCGACTGGTAGCAATAAAAAATAGGAAAGAAATTATCCCCCTCTTTGAACCAGTTGTTGATAAATTGCCCCCAACATGGGACGAAGGGGAGTTGAAGGCTCGTGCGCAAGCAATCGCTGACCTTAATCCTCACTCAAAAACTTTTCGTACGCCGTTCGCGGATGACAATCTAAGAGTACGCAGTTTTTCCCGCTAGACTATCATCCACAAATATTAAATTTTGTGATAGAATAGTTAAATGGCTGATTTAAAACCCCTTATTCGACTAAGAAAATATCGTGTTGAAGAAAAACAAAAAGTTCTGGCGGAATTATTTCGCCAAACGGAATTGCTTGAGGGGCGCAAACGAGTTTTGTCAATTGAGATGGACAGGGAAGAAGAGCTAGCTAATGAATCTGACTCGATTGATGCTATATTTGCATTTGTTGCCTATGCCGCCCGAGTGAATACCGAAATTGAAAAACTCAATATGCTTCTTGAGAAAATGGAACCCAAAATTTTAAAGGCTCAAGATGATATGCGGGAGGCTTTCTCTGAGCAAAAGAAGGCAGAAATTATCCAAGAAAAACGCGAAGACGACGAACAAAAAGAAATTGCTAGAAAAGAAAATTCTAATCTTGATGCAATCGGCGTCGAAGTTTTCCGAAGGAAAACAGAGTAACTCTCCAAATTCATCTATTTTATGTCAATATTAAAAACCTTGCTCTCTGCCTTATATAACGCTATGAAAGAGCAGTATTTTTAAACTTAGGATAGATAATGCTCGATAAAACTTTTGACCATACTCAAATAGAAAAACACCATTACCAAAAATGGGAAGATTCTGGATTATTTCAGGCGCATCCAGAAAGCAAGAAGCAAGGCTATTGCATTATGATGCCACCCCCGAATGTGACAGGAACGTTACATATGGGACATGCATTTACAATGACATTACAAGATATCCTGACGCGGTATCATCGTATGCGTGGGCAAGATGCGTTATGGATGCCGGGAACCGACCATGCAGGGATTGCAACACAGATGGTGGTTGAACGTCAACTGGCGACAGAGGGGCAAAATATGTCCCGTCGTGAAATGGGACGTGAAGCCTTTCTTGAGAAGGTTTGGAAGTGGAAAGAATATTCGGGCGGAACGATTACATCCCAGTTGCGTCGCCTTGGCACAACGCCCGATTGGTCACGTGAGAGTTTTACAATGGATGAAGGCTTATCAAAAGCCGTTGTCAAAGTCTTCGTTGATTTATTTAAGCAAGGCTTAATTTACAAAGATAAACGTCTGGTCAATTGGGATCCAAAATTACAGACCGCTGTTTCGGACCTTGAGGTTGAACATCGTGAAATTAAAGGCAAGATGTATACTGTACGTTATACACTAGAGGATGGAAGTGGCTCAATTAGTATTGCTACAACTCGACCTGAGACGATTTTAGCCGATGGTGCAATTGCTGTTCACCCTGATGATGAGCGATATAAAGATTTGGTAGGAAAATTTGCGGTTGTTCCCGTGTGTAATCGTATCATTCCAATTGTAGCCGATGAGTATGTGAAATCTGATTTTGGTTCAGGTGCGGTTAAAATTACCGCCGCCCATGATTTCAATGACTTTGAAGTTTATAAACGCCATAAAGATAAAGGCATTCCGCTTATCAATTTGATGACATCTGACGGGCATATGAATGAAAACTGCCCTGAGGAATATCAGGGATTGGATAGGTTCGAAGCTCGCAAAAAAATCATAGGAGATTTGGAAGAACTAGAATATTTAGAAAAAGTTGTTGATCACGTTCATCAAGTTCCTTATGGAGACCGTTCAGGTGTTCCGATAGAACCATATCTGACCGACCAATGGTATTGTAATGCAGGCGTTTTGGCGAAGCCAGCGTTAGAGGCGGTACGTTCAGGCAAGACTGAATTTGTTCCGAAAAATTGGGAGAATACTTTTTTTGATTGGTTAGAAAATATTCAACCATGGTGTATTTCACGGCAACTCTGGTGGGGGCATCAAATCCCCGCATGGTATGATGAAGACGGAACAGTCTATGTGGCTGAGACCGAAGAAGATGCGCGCGTCCAAGCAGGGGCAAAAGCAAAATTAAAGCGTGATGAAGATGTACTTGATACATGGTTTTCATCGGCCCTTTGGCCTTTCTCAACATTAGGGTGGCCGAATAAGACACCCGAACTCAATAAATATTATCCGGGTGATGTTTTGGTCACAGGGTTTGATATTATTTTCTTCTGGGTTGCACGGATGATGATGATGGGCATTCACTTTATGGGTGAAGTGCCGTTCAAAAAAGTTTATATCCATGCGCTTGTCCGTGATGCCAAAGGACAAAAAATGTCCAAGTCCAAGGGTAATGTGATTGACCCGTTGGAGATTATTGAAAAATATGGTGCAGATGCTCTTCGCTTCTGTATGACGGCTATGGCGGCGCAGGGCAGGGATGTCAAACTGTCCGAAGAACGGATTGAAGGCTACAGAAATTTTGCAACCAAACTTTGGAATGCCACACGCTATTGCGAAATGAATGGCTGTAACCCCAATTTTGATTTTACACCTGACCAAGCCAGTGAAGTTGTCAATAAATGGATTATTGGTGAATTGCTCAATACCAAAAAAGGCATTGAACAACATTTAGCCGATTATCGTTTTAATGATGCCGCCAATACGATTTATCAATTCGTTTGGGGGACATTCTGCGATTGGTATTTGGAATTCACCAAACCATTATTGGGTGAAGGTAATAGTAATGATGCGTTGAAACAGGAGACACGTGACACAATCGGGTGGGTGCTTGACCAGATTTTGGTTTTACTCAATCCGTTTATGCCGTTTATTACCGAAGAATTGTATGAAAGCATTGCTGTTCGCCCCAAAGACCAACTCTTGATGGGACAGAAATGGCCAGACTATGCGCCTGAATTATACCAATCATCATCGGCGGATGAAATTAATTGGCTGATTAAAATGGTTACAGAAATTCGCTCTGTCCGCTCCGATATGAATGTACCTGTGGCCGCCAAAGTGCGATTGTTGATGAAAGATGCATCAAACGTGACAGTCGCCCGTCTTAAAACCTATGATGAAATTCTGCGCCGTATGGCTCGTCTTGAATCTATTACACTTTCGAATGATGTGCCGAAAGGGTCCATTCAAACGATTGTGAATGAAGCAACATTGGTTTTACCAATCGCAGAAATCATTGATTTGGATAAAGAACGTGACCGTCTGAACAAAGAAATAGGAAAACTTGCCGCCAATATCGAGAAGATTGATATTAAACTAGCCGATGAAAAATTTGTGGCCAACGCCCCAGAAGAAATCATCGCCGAACAAAAATCCCGCCGTGCGGATAACGAAGCGATGTTGAACAAATTTTCAACAGCTTTGAAACAGTTGGGTGTGGCTTAGTATAGGAAATTTTTATGGGACAACAAATATATATAAACTTACCTGTTGAGAATTTAGAAACATCAAAAGCTTTCTATACAGAATTAGGATACAGCTTTAACCCATTATATACAAATGAGTTAGCGGCGTGCATGGTTGTATCAGATGATATATATGTGATGTTATTGACCAAGCCATTCTTTGCAACTTTTACAAAAAAGCATATTGTTGACGCTCAAAATTCAGCACAAGTATTGTTATGCTTGACTAAAGATAGCAGAGAAGATGTTGATAAACTAGTCGATAAAGCAATGGCCGCGGGGGCGAAAATTGAACGCCCGACCAATGCTCATGATTTTATGTACGAACGAAGTTTTAATGATCCTGACGGACATATTTGGGAAATCATGTGGATGGACGATGATGCTTATAAAAAAATGATAGGCAAGAGTTAAACTTCTATCGTCTCCCCAATAGCAGGAAGTAACAGGGTTTTTCCTGTTTCATCAAAAAGTTGGCGGGTTTTGGTCAGGTCGATTTTAATAGGCTCGAATGTATTATAGTGAAGTCCGATGATGGTGTGAGTGCCGACCATTTCGGCGCAGCGGACGGCATCTTTTGCGCCCATGGTAAAATTATCACCGATGGGCAATAACGCAAAATCAATTTCCTCTGTCTCGCCAATGAGTTTCATATCGTATGTGAGGGCGGTGTCGCCCGCATAATAAAAACTGGGGCGACTGGATGTGGGCGTGATAACAAACCCACCCGCATTGCCACCAGATTTTCCATCGGGCATAGTTGATGAATGAACGGCGTTCACATATTTAACTGTTCCAAAATCAAAATGAAATTCACCACCTAAATTCATTCCATGACCATTTTGGAGTCCTTTATCAGCAAACCACGAAATAATTTCATAGTTAGAAATAAGTTTTGCCCCTGTGTTTTTTGCAATAGCTTCGACATCTAAAACATGGTCTTGGTGACCATGGGATATTAAAATATAGTCAGCTTTAATTTTTGAAATATCGATATGTGATGCGGCTGGATTGCCCGTAATAAAGGGGTCAAAGAGGAGATGAAGGTCATTAACCTCAACAGAAAAGCATGAATGGCCATAATAAGTTAATTTCATTACTTGTACCCTTTCTTTTTTATTCAATAGGTTTAGATAATGGATGGTAAAGTTTAACTGTCAACCTTTTATATTGGAGTTTTAAAATGATGAAATTATATTATGCCTCTGGCGCGTGTTCATTTGCTGTTCATGCCATGTTAATTGAATGTGGTGAAAAATTCGAAACCCAAAAAATAGAATTGAGTAAAGGCGAGGGAAGAACACCAGAATTTTTAAAGATAAATTCTCGCGGTCAAATTCCCGTGCTTGTGGATGGATCAACCATCATTCGTGAAGGAGCAGCGATTATAAATTACTTGGCAGAAAAATATAACTCTCCCTTAGTTCCTAAATCAGGTGCAGAACGGACATCAGCAATGGAATGGATGATGTTTGCTAACGCAACAATGCACCCAGCGTATAGCCGTTGTTTCTTTATTGGGAAACAAGATGTTGATACAACAGCCAAAGCAAAATTGATGGATGCCTGTTGTTCATCTGTTCAGGCGTTATGGGATGATGTTGAATTGCAGTTGGGCAAGTCAGCCTATGTTGCAGGGGCAAATGTAACCATTGCAGATATCATGTTATGCGTGATGGCGAATTGGGGAATTGCGACACCTCCGAAATTTGGGGCAAAAACCAAGGCTATGATTGCTAAAGTGACATCGCTTCCATCTTACCAATCTGCGTTAATAGCAGAGGGAGTTGAATATAAAGCAGCGGCATAATTATCTATCCTTATCTCCGCTTTAAGCGGAGGTAAGGACTTCTTACGAGGCACGACCAAAAGCATGGCGAACGTCATAGCTTTGAGGGTTATCTCTCATGACCATTCCTGCCCAAATCATAAAGGCCATCATATCATTGAGTGTATCAGTTGGTTTAACCTTTGCCTTTGGTTGCATGCGCGATGCAAATCTGTTGGCTTGGATAGCTGCAATTCTTCTTGATACAATAATATCATTTTTTAATTCTATTAAACGTGTTTCAATTGCCGAACGAAGACTATCATGCATGTCCCACGCAATTTCAGTCATTGGATCTTGATCTCCACTCGAGATTAATAATTTTCCTAGATTATCTTTTGCTTCGCAATATTGTTTGTAAAGACTGGCGAGAACAGAATCTACACTTAAATACTGTTCAATCATCTGCCATTGATTTGATTCAGGAATAGGACCTATTTCATCCGCATGGGCATATTCCAAGCGCGATATCATGGCATTCATTAAATCTGACAGTGATCTGTTTGACGACATTTATGTTTCCAATTTCTCATCTTCTTATTTACATGAAAAATATGAAAAACTAGTTAAACTTGTCCTAAAAATTAGTAAACAATCGAATATTGCCGATAAACCTTTGCAATATCGCGCATTGTTTCCTCTGATAAATCGATATCAAATGCAGAAATATTACTCTTTAATTGCTCCATCGATGTTGCACCGATAATTGTTGATGTGACAAAACTTTGTTTATCTACGAATTTTAATGCCATTTGTGTAGGATTTAAAACATATTTTTTAGCAATTGCATGATAGGCATCAACAGCCTGATGTGCTTGTTCGTTATCACGAAAACTATCGAAGGTATCACGTAATTGCTTTTCTACATCCCATCGCGATCCAGACGGTCTTGCTCCATTTTTATATTTTCCACTTATCATTCCGCAAGCCAAAGGTGACCAGGGAAGATAGGACACGTCCTCACGTACGCAAATTTCAGCAACATAGGGGTCATCAGATCTGTTTAGCAAAGAAAATTCATTTTGAATGGAATGAACGCGGGGTAGGGAATGGGTATCAGAAAGTTGCAGATATTTCATTATCCCCCAAGCCGTATCATCTGATAGCCCAAAGAAACGTATTTTTCCTGATTTAACAACGTCACCTACAGCACGCAAAATATCCAAAAGATTATCTTCAATACGAGGAGTCGAATTAGACGTGAAATCAATTTTTCCTGCATGATTTTGGCCAAAATGAGGGAAGGGACGATTTGGCCAATGCAATTGATACAGGTCGATATAGTCAGTCTTTAATCTTTTAAGTGAATTCTCAACCGCATCATGAACTGATTTGCCTGATAGCATTTCGCCATTTCTTATCCATGGAATGTCTGCGCCTGCAACCTTGGTTGCAAGTATTATATCTTTACGTTTTGCTGATTTTTGAAACCATGTTCCTATTATTTCTTCAGTGCGTCCATAAGTTGGCGCACTGGTTGGTACCGCATATAATTCAGCTGTATCAAAGAAATTGATACCTTGAGATGTGGCATAATCCATCTGCTCATGGGCTTGATTCTCAGAATTTTGCTGTCCCCATGTCATTGTTCCTAAACAAACACGAGATACATCAAGGCCAGTACGACCCAATTTTGAAAGTTTCATGGCAAATTTCCCGCATAAGTTAAGGTATAAGTTAAGTTTTTTAGAACATAGGGTTAAAACTCGAAATAAACAAGATGGAACAGGATGATTTGGGGGTAACTTTACTCCTCTATTGACCCCAATTCTTTTCGTTTGATACCCTTAAGTTGTGAAAACAAATAGATTCGGAGAACTCATGGCCATAGAAAATGTTTATAGCTACCTAGAGTACTTAGCGTTAACCGTTGATCAGTTAGCTGATGCGGTCATTGAGCGCGAAGAAGAGTCAGCGGTTTATGAAACGCGCTTAAAAGAAATGGCAGAAGCCCTTATTATTACACAAAAAGAAATTGATCAATATGAAGTGAAAGCTCAGTTGGCAGAGGCTAGAGCTATAGCAGCTGAAAGAAAATCCGAAGAATTAGCCCTCATGCTAAAAACAGCCAAGCAAAGCAAAAAATCCAATGACCCTCAAATAGATTTATTTGCTGCACCTTCTGCCCCTGCGCCAATTGCTACAAAATCTAATAAAGTTGCCAATGATGAAAATGCTTTAATTCTTGCCAAGAAATTAGATTCAACAATCGATAAAGTTCAACGTTTAATTCGTGAAGCGAGGGCGTAGAGTATGGCTGAGGTAAATTTAACAATTGATGGTCGCACCTATCCCGTTGCGTGTGATGATGGTCAAGAAAGACGTTTACATCAATTGGGGTCTTATGTTGATCAAAGAATGCGTGAGGCTGCCGTTTCGGGAACAACAAACAAAATTCAGGCAATGGTATTGGCATCATTGGTTCTGGCTGATGAAGTTTATGATTTGAGTGAGAAGATAAATAATCTTCAATCAAAAGGAAATCAGTCTGTGCCCGAGGCTAAAACAAAAGTTGAATATCAAGGTTTATCGCCTAATGATGAACAAAATGTTATTAACTTAATTGGTCAAATGGCTGAAAAAGTTGAGAAATTGACAGCTCGTGTTCAAAAAAGAAGCGCTTAAATTATATGATATTCGTTTTTTGTTCCCCTTTGGGATATAATAGTTTATATCTGTTTTGGGTGCTGCGGGGTGCGTGAAGGCTACACTATCCCACTGACCGATACAAATCTTGCGAGGGAGCTGTCCCTGCTGAGACCGTGGTCTTGGACATATGGCGCCCACCTTAATTAAGGGGTCATCGCGGATTTTTCGCCAACACGGCCACCGTGGTTCCCACTTTATTTTTTAGGTTATTATGAATTCTGAAAAAAACTCCATTCGGCAAAGCGCAAAAATATATCGCGATAAGTTAAATATATCTCCCGATTGGGCCATTGAGGCAGCAGAAAATTTCATCAATTCTGTCACTATTTCTGATAGTAAAATTGTATCTGCCTACTACCCTATCGGAAGCGAGATTGATTCATCACCAATTGTTGAGGAATTATGGGTTAGGGGTATAAAGGTTTGTCTTCCCCTTACCTTTGAAGCCGAACGCGGGTTAAAATTTATAGAATGGGACAAAAAAACTAAATTAGTATCTGGAAAATTCGGCACGATGATGCCAGAGGATTTTAACCAGTATGTTCACCCTGATATTCTTATTATTCCATTACTTGCTTTTGACCAGAACGGTAACCGCATGGGATATGGGCAAGGGCATTATGATGAGACAATCCGATTTCTTCGTCAAAAAAAAGAAATTTTGGCCGTCGGATTAGCCTATGCTGAACAGGCTGTTTTGCTGGCACTTCCTACTGAATCCCATGATCAAAAGCTAGATATGGTGGTTACTCCCCAACGGGTTTTTGACTTTCGTCAATAAAACTACTAGAACAATTCCATGAAAATATTATTTATTGGTGATGTGGTTGCAAGATCGGGGCGCGATGCCCTTGTGGCTCATTTACCTGCCTTAAAAAACAAACTTGTACCTGATGTGGTTATCGTGAATGGTGAAAATGCCGCTCATGGTATTGGAATTAATGAAAAAATCTGTGTTGAAATGTTTGATACAGGTGTTGATGTTATAACTCTTGGAAATCATTCATGGGATCAACGTGAAGTTATTCCCTATATTCAGCGTGAACCGCGATTGATACGCCCAATCAATTATCCTCCTGGAACTCCGGGGAATGGGCATATCGTTCACAGCCTTCGTGATGGACGAAAAATTTTAGTGGTCAATGCCATGGCCCGTTTATTTATGGATCCGATGGATGATCCATTTGCGGCCATGGTTCAGATGACTGATAAATATCCTTTGGGAAAATCTGTACAGGCTAGTTTTCTTGATTTTCATGGCGAAGCATCGTCTGAGAAAATGGCAATGGCGCATTATTTGGATGGAAAAGTATCGGCGGTTGTGGGAACACATACGCATATCCCAACTGCAGATGCACAAATTTTGCCAAAAGGAACAGCTTATCAAACTGATGCAGGAATGACGGGGGATTATAACAGCGTCATTGGAATGAGAACCGAAGTGCCCATCCAACGATTCACCAGAAAATTTAGTATTGAAAAATTATCCCCCGCTGAAGGCGAGGGATGTGTCTGTGGAATCTTTATTGAAACCGATGATAAAACAGGCCTTGCCAAAAATATTTTACCTGTTCGTAAAGGTGCGAGATTGGCAAATACCCATTAAGACAAATTCAGACTTTATTAACCATAATAATTTATTATATATTTAAATATTGTTATGGGGATAATAGGATGGTTGAAGAAAATGGGCGTGATAATATAAAAAAAGAAGAATTGGGCCTAAGTCTATCCCTTAGTTCTAAACTTGGATTTCCTAAAGAAGGATTTGGAGCAAATCCTAAATTAGAAATCCCGCTTACCTCCTACCATATTACATCAAGCTCTAATGCAAAGTTTAATCAATTTGATCCTAAAAATGATAAATATTTGTCTAATTTAGGGATTGGGATAAGTGTTGATTCTGGGGTTAGCTTGATGGGAAGCTCAGTGAGGCTGGAAGCTGCAACCTATAAAAACTCTTTCTACAAACAAACAACTTATGTTGCTGCGGAATGGAAGCCTCTTAATCTTGATTTGCCAGGCGGACTTAAGGCAAGTTTTGGAGTTATTGCAGGCGTTGCAACTGGCTATAAAGGGCATGTTGACCCCCGACTAGAGATGGGAGCATTTGTTCCAATTATTGCCCCTAGAATTTCAGTGGGTAATGAAACCGTTAGCTTAAATGCTAGTTTTATTCCTGGTGCGACATCATCTAATGGAAGCGGAGCATCAGCTTTTGCTATCTCCGCCTCATTAAAATTTTAAATCTAATATCAAAGCAAAAACATTTTGGCCATTGCAAAATAAAGAGGAATGCCAAAAGCCACATTAAACGGAAAAGTAATTGCTAAGCTCATAGGGATATAAATGGCGGCTTGTGCCTCTGGTAATGCAAGGCGCATGGCGGCGGGAACGGCAATATAGGACGCACTTGCAGTTAGGATAATAAATAGTGTTCCTGTACCAACATCAAGCCCAATTGCCATGGAGGTTAACAGTCCAACACATGCGCCAATCAAGGGCATATAAATTCCAAATAAAGCCAATGGCAATGTAAAGTTCTTGAGATGTTGAAGATTTTTAGAAACCATTAAGCCCATATCCATTAGAAAGAGGCACAAGATTCCTTGAAATGGAGTGGATAAAAATCCTCCAACCTTATCCATGCCAGATTGCCCTGTAATAGCCCCAATTAAGAATGAACCAAATAAAAGAAGAATTGCGCCATTGGTAAAAATTTCACGATATAGTTTTTTCTGTTCATTTACATGCGTTGTTGTCTCAGGTGCAGTACGGTGGGCTATAAATAAACCTGAAAGAATAGCTGGAGCCTCCATAATCGCAAGTACGGCAACAATATAGCCTGCATAAATGATATGGTTTGTATCTAAGAAAGAAACGGCGGTCACAAAAGTAACCATGCTAATGGATCCATAATGGGCTGCGACAGCGGCGGCAGTGGGACTATCAATTGATGTTGTTTTTCGAAGAAGCCAGTATCCAAAAAAGGGCTGTAGTCCGCCTATAATTATTCCAGCAAGGCAAGTGAGAATAACTTCACTATCAATATCAGGAGTATTGGCGATAGCCACGCCGCCTTTAAATCCAATAGCCATCATCAAATAAATTGACAAATAACGGCTAATGCTATCGGGAACTTCTAAATCAGATTTTACCCATCCTGCGATAATCCCCATGACAAAAAATAAAATAGCAGGCGAAAATAAGTTTTGCGCAAGGAGATGTAAAAATTCCATTTTAAATTATTCCTGTTTTGGTAAATATTCTATAGACTATATTTGAAATGTAAAAAAATTCCTAGTCTTGCAAGGATACTTACTCGACAAAAACAATAGTCACGGCAAAGTTTTGATTGGTAAAGGTCAAAAAGATTCTATACTTTTCTTTGTGGGTTTTTCTCAAAATAACGTTGGCAAGCATCAATAAGTGCTGACATCAATTCTTCGCCTCTTTGACCACCATTTCCCTTAATTCTTCCAAGAATAATTGCTCTAATTGTAGTGTGGAATGCTAAAATAATTTCGAGAGCATCCGCATCAATCTCATCAATAACTTCCATAAATTGAATAAACCTATCAGAAATACGGGTGATGAGTTCATAATGAAACATACCCCCATTTGCTTTTAACTGCATTCCTGGAAATAATATAGAACCAATAATCTTTTCTTTATCCAATTCAGAGGATGATGTTCGGGCTTGGTTTATGCCTTTCATCATAGAATCTAGATACATCTCCGCTAAAGGTGCGAAGTCCTGAGAGTTGCTTTCAAGCAAAGCTTGAGCCTTACTGAGGATATTTTCGGTCAATCCCCCAAACCCAACTTTTAATTTAAGGTTATTAGGGGGATTAAAAAATTCAGCCTTGCGTCTTGGTTGCATACTATAGTGGTAATTATCTTGATTATCTGGCATTTTAGTTTCAATCAACCTTTATTTTTTATTGGAAGTCAATTTCAAAATCTTTATCATTTATTTTATCAGTCTTTGAAATTCCTGCGTCAGCCCTTAGTTTATTTAAGTGAAGAGAGGCTTCTTTTTTTCTAATTTCTTGTGCAGAAATAGCAGTTGAATCTGAATCTCTTTTGAGAGGACCTTTATATATAGGGTCAGCTTTTCTGCGCCTATCAGGACCAAAAAATTCTTCTGACCTAATAAATTGGCGAGGCCTTTCAATGATTTGTGAAATTCGTTTATAGAGGTCACGTGCTGTAAATGGCTTCACAAGAAATTCTGTGACACCAGAATCCCTTGCTTGGAAAACACGTTTTTTTTCACTAAATCCAGTCATGAGAATAACCGGAACAAAGTGATTGGGGCTAAGGGCATCATTGCGAATTCGCCGAGTCATTGAAATACCATCTGTTGGCTCCATCATCCAGTCGGCAATTATAAGATCAGGATTTTCTTTGCAAAAAATACGAAAGCCCTCATCCCCATTTTTTGCTGTAAGGACTTCTCCCACACCAAAAGTCAAAAGCAAAGTTTTGCATATTTCCAGCATGGGATGATTATCTTCGATAACCAAGATACGTATTTTGTCAAAATTATATGACATTATAATTCATTTCATAAAGTTGATTAAAAAAAGAGATAAAATAATAATTCTATTTCTAACTTAGACTATAATTCTGAACAATATCTAAATTTTTTTAAATCTTTGCTTTCTTGCCTTTAAAACCCCTGTATGCTATCAAAATCCTATCATTGAAGGAGATTTAGAGTGGCTGGACATTCGCAATTTAAGAATATTATGCATAAGAAAGGGCGTGCAGATGCAAAGCGCGCCAAAGTTTTTACTAAACTTGGGCGGGAAATTCAGGTTGCTGCAAAATTAAGTGGGGGTAATCCAGATTTTAATCCACGGTTACGCTCTGCAATATTAGCAGCGCGAGCCGAAAACATGCCTAATGACAGAATCAAAAAATCAATTGAAGCTGGTTTGGGGCTTGGTGATACGGCAGACTATGTTGAAATCCGTTATGAAGGGTATGCCCCCAATGGTGTCGCCGTAATTGTTGAGGCATTAACTGATAATAAAAACAGAACAGCATCAGAGGTAAGGGCTGCTTTTACAAAATATGGTGGAAATTTAGGAGAAACAGGTTCAGTTGGATTTATGTTTGATCATGTAGGGCAGATTATTTATTCCCCTTCAAAGGCAACCTCAGATGAGATGTTTGAAGCGGCACTTGATGCAGGTGCAGATAACGTTGACACAACAATTGATGGACATGAAATTACAACAGCACCAGAGGGCTTTATTGTTGTTCGGGATATTTTAGAGGCCAAGTTTGGTGTTGCAGAACATGCCGCAATTATCTGGAAGCCCAATGTGATGGCAACGGTTGATGCAGATATCGCTTCAATGATTTTAAAAATGGTTGATGCTTTGGAAGATAGTGATGATGTTCAGGCGGTCATTACTAATTTCGAAGTGAGTGAAGAAGATATGGCGAGACTCGCGGCGGCTGGATAATGAGGGTATTAGGAATCGACCCAGGGTTAGAAAGGACAGGGTGGGGCATTATCGACCATCAAGGCTCTCGACTTATGTTTGTTGCTGCAGGGGTTATTTGCTCAAAGTCATCAGAAACTATGGCGGTAAGACTTTGTAGGATTGATTTTGAGCTAACAAAAATCCTTGAAATATATAAGCCAGATACTTCTGCAATAGAAGAGACGTTTGTAAATGCCAACTCCTCATCTTCACTTAAATTGGGGCAGGCGCGAGGTGTTGCAATTCTCTCACCCGCACGATTTGGATTAGAAGTTGGAGAATATGCCGCCAATACTGTTAAAAAATCCGTAGTGGGTGCGGGGCACGCGAACAAAGATCAAATAGCGATGATGATTAAAGTTTTGCTTCCCTCAAGTGGAGATTTATCCGCGGATGCTGCCGATGCTCTTGCCGTGGCCATCTGCCATGCTCATCATTTTAAATCAAATTCATTTATTACTTCATAACTTCTTGAAGGCCATCAATTAGGAATTGTATGGCCATTGCAGCCATCAAAATACCGACAAGCCTTGCTAAGAGAGTACTGCCTGTAGGACCAAAAAATCTAACTAATTTTTCTGAGCCGAGCATCGAAAAAAGGGCAATAAATTGAACGGCAAAAATAGCTGCAATAATCATTCCCTTATCAGAAAAATTTTCGGCTTTGGTCATATGAAGCAAGGTTGCCGTCATGCTTCCTGGCCCCGCGAGAAGAGGAACTGCCAATGGAAAAATAGCAACATCTGATCTGTCGGCATAGACGGTTTTTTCAGATTCAACTTGGTCTTGGTCATGGAACCCCATAATCATCCTAAATCCCGTCACAAACAACAAAAGCCCCCCTGCAATCCGAAAAGCGGGAATTGAAATTCCAAGATAATGCAGCAGGGCTTCCCCTCCGATTCCAAAAAGCACCAAAAGAAAGAATGAGACTGTTGCGGCTTTAAAGGCGATTAACCTAACTTGGCTAGGCTTTTGATTCTTAACTAAACTAGGGAAAACTGCCGATGTTCCTAGAGGATCAACAATCACAAATAATGTAATAAAGGCTGCTAAAAAAATATCCATAGACCCAAGTATAGTTTATGGATTATCCTTGTCGAGTGAAATTTGAAGGATAAAAATGTTTGCAAAATTAACAGGTAAGATTGATACCATATTCCAAGATAGTCTTATTTTAGATGTAGGTGGGGTTGGGTACCATGTATTCGCAAGTGGACGGACGCTGAGTTTGATTGGTGATTCTGGATCGTCCGTTTCGTTGCTTATTGAAACGCATGTTCGCGAAGATCATATCCATCTCTATGGGTTTTCTTCTATCGCTGAACGTGATTGGTTTAAATTATTAACATCAGTTCAAGGAGTAGGGGCTAAATCTGGACTGGCAATTTTGACAGCTTGCCCGCCTGATAAATTACCAATTGTAATTGCATCAAACGATGCTAATTCATTGCGTCAGGCAGATGGGGTTGGCCCAAAACTTGCCACTCGGATTTGTACAGAATTGAAGGATAAGGTTCAAAATATGAATTTGGGAGCCTTAGTTCATCAATCGGCCGCCGTTGTTAGAAAGGGAAAATCAGTTGTTCAGGATGTTAACTCCCCCGCCAATGATTTTTCCTTAGATCAAGACGCTGTTTCCGCGTTGGTTAATTTGGGTTATGGGCGGTCCGAGGCTTTCTCGGCTGTTATGTCCGCAAGGCTGAAATCCAATGACAATCCCCAAACGATTGATGGGCTTATTAAATCTGCATTAAAAGAATTAGCTGGATAGATAAAAAACTGACTTAAACCAGATGAAACCCCTTTTCTTAAGGAGGATTGAAGATTATAGTTTTGTCTATATCCCACTTTTTTAAGGAATGACTTTATGAGCCTCTCACAATTTAAACAAAACGAACCGCAACCACCCCTTATTGCGTCTAATGATGGCGATAGTTTTGATGAGCCTAAACGTCGTATTCCTAAATCATTAAAATGGGTTTTAGGGGGGCTGCTTAGCTTTGTTGTTCTTGCGGGGGCAGGTGGGTTCATAGCGACCCAAATGATTGATCAACAAAAATATAAAGCATTGATTATTGGTAAAGTTGAAGAAAAAACTGGATATACAATTGATTGGGTTGGAAATATCAATTTGGGCATGATGCCGTTGCCTCATGCATCCATTAACCAACTTAGCGTCAAGGCGGGAGATATTCAAATTCTTACCGTTGATAAGGCTGATATTCAAGTGGCCTTAGCCCCACTTTTGTCAAAAAAAATTGAAGTGACAAATGTATCAATTGAAAATCCAATTATTACGCTAACAACATTAAAAAATGGCCGTAAGACATGGATTGTATCACCCAAAGAAAATATATCACAACCATCTTCTGATTCAATGTCTGCTGCTCAAGTCGAACAGCCGATTGATGTATCAGTGAACCATATCACGATTTCAAATGGTCAATTTACAGTCGATAATCAAGAATCTGGAAGTCGTCAGGAATTTAAAAATATTAATATTAATCTTCGTGCCGAGACATTACAGGGCCCCTTTGATATTAAAGGTGATACTGAATGGTCAGGGCAAAAAATTGACCTCAAAGTTACTTCTGGTGAATTAAACTCAGCCGAAGGAAATTTCCCAATTAAGGCTAATATTGGACTTCCAAACGCCTCTACTGATTTTCTCTTTTCTGGGGTAGTCGATACAAAAAATATATCTGCTAAGGGGGATATAACCCTTGATACAGTTGATATTACAAAGACTATCAAGGCAATATCGGGTTCGTCTCCATCTTTGCCAAAAGGTATCGATGGTCAGACAAGCCTTTTAGGAAAAATCATATATTCTTCCGATAAAATTCTACTAGAGGATATGGCCCTTTCAATTGGAAAACTTGCGTATACGGGTCAAATGAGTGCCAATAATATTGGAAAAGATAGTCAGCCAATTTTTGCTATTCAGCTCGACTCAACAGCCAAAGCCAATTCTGATGCGGAGCCAATAATTAAACTATTATCTGATTTAAAAATTTCTGCTAAAGCTAGTGTTGAAAATAATAAATTACAAATTTCCACTGCAAATTTAAAAACATTAGGCAATGATATATCAGTCAGTGGATTTTCTTCAATAGGAGCAAATCCAACGGTTGATTTAAATATTGATGCTAATGCCGTCAATCTGGATGTGCTAATGGGTCGTAATTCTTCAGCGATAGCCTCAGATAACAAAAAAGCTGCGGAAGGGGTAATCCCATCCTCTTCAACTTCACCATCAAAAATTGGATTTACCATTCCACTTTCGGGGCGTATTCGGGCAAATATTGATAAATTAACAGTAGGTCAAAAAACTTATTCTGATATCAAATCTGATATTGTTGCTAGCGCAGGCGGGATAACTATTTCAAATGCATCTTCTGTTTTACCTGATTTGACAGCTATAAATATAAGTGGAAAAATTGCTGATACTAAAGAAATGTCAGGATTAAATCTTAAAACTACAGTTAGAACCCCTGACACTGAAAAATTATTATCGACATTTAATATTCCGCCTTTAAAATTGCCGCGTAAGATTGGCGCAGCGACTGTAACTACAGATATTTCGGGTAATTTAGATAGCTTAGGGTTTTCAACAGTTATCTCAGCCTTGCAATTTAATATGACTGGGAAAGGAAATGTTGCCAATCCAATGAGCGCACCAGAAATAAATTCTTTGAATTTTACAATCCGTCATCCGAATTTTAATGATGCCATGAAAACATTTCAATCTGGATTTTCGGGATCAACAGGTTTTTTTGGGCCATTAGATGTATCTGGCCAATTAGCATGGAGTGCAGATAAAGTTAATGTATCGTCCATTAGTGGAAAATTAGGACAAACAACAATAGATGGAAATATCTCGGCAATCACTAAACCTAAGACAAAAATCTCTGGCGATTTGAATTTTGGAGCGATTATTTTCCCGTCTGCCACAAATAATGGTGGGACAATTGATGCTAAACCATCTTCATCATCCCCATCACCCTCATCAGCAAAGGGCGACAGATGGTCACGTGAGCAGATTGATATTTCATGGATGCAATCTTTTGATGCTGATTTATCTATTAAGGCTAAAAGTATTACACAAAATATGTGGAAACTGACCGACGCCAATTTAAATTTTAAATTGAGTGATGGAATTTTAACTTTGAACGATGTGAGTGCAGGGTTATTTGGTGGACGTGCCTCTATCAATGGTATTGTAAAAAGTGGGGCAGGAGATAAGTCGCCGCTATCTATGTCAGCCAAGTTAAATGCTGATAATGTTGATGCTCAAGGTCTGTTTTCTGCGGCCACAGGAAAACCTAATTACACTCTGTCTGGAACGCTATCCAATGTTGATGTGAATATTACATCAATTGGAAACTCCTCAGCAACGCTTATCCAAGCGTTAGGTGGTCAAGGTCAAGTTAATGGTAAAAATATTATTGTAAAAGGAATTGATGCCGCTCAACTCGCTTCTGCTGCTAAAGGCAGTTATAAACCATTAGAGCGTGCAGGAAGTTTATTTCAGTCATTTCAAAATGGTCAAACAGAATTTACCGATTTCAAATCTGACTTTATCATTCAAAATGGTATAGTTAATTTTAGTCAAATCAATTTTGATGGTCAAAAAGCAGTTTTAAATAGTACAGGAAATGTTAATCTTCCTGCTTGGACGATTGATTTCAAAAACAGCATGACAGTCAAAGAAACGGACATTCCACCATTTGATTTTACAATCCGTGGGTCACTTGATAACCCTATCAATTCAGGTGGTGACATCATCAATAATTATCTTCAAAAGAAATTAGAAAAGAAAGCCACTAAATTTATTGAGGACAAATTGGGTGATAAATTAGATAAGTTTTTAGGCGCACCAGTTGAGGTTGAGCCACCTACACCTAGCGTGGACGGAGTAGAACCGCAAACTGAAACAGCACCACAGCCCAATATTAAAGATGAGGCTGCAAAGGAAGCCGTAAAAGCTTTGCAGGGATTATTTGGGGGAAGGTAGTATTGTGTGAATGCAAAATAAACCTTCAACTGACTCGGAAGTTTTTAAACAGGCCACTGATGCTACATTGAGAGCAATTGCTGGTTTGCGTGAGATTGAGGTTACTTATACCCCAACGGAAACACTCAATAAAAAATTGTCTCTAACCTCTCCTCATGGTGCGCGTCTTCCAACCCCAGCCCTTAAACTCAACGATCATGACCGTGCTGTGATGCGTGGAACGGCAGATGCAGAAGGGCTACGATTACGTCATCATAATTCAAAAATTCATGCACAAAATGCACCGACTGATGAACGGGCGAAATCAATTTATGACGCACTTGAACTAGCACGGATTGAATCAATCGGTGCTCGGGATATGGTTGGCATTCAGAAAAATCTGAATGAGGTTTTAAATGAAAAATGCACCCAAATGGGGTACCATAATTTAACATCAAGGCGGAATGACACTTTGCCTGATGCACTTCATTTATTGGCACGTCTACATTTAACAGGCGAGGTTCTTCCCCCTGCGGCGCAAAAGCTGGCTGATTTGTGGTCGCCGTGGGTTAAAGAAAAATTGGGAGAAGATTGGTTTTCTGATTTGGGAGAGTCAATAATGACGCAAAAGGATTTTTCCCGACATACGCGAAATGTTTTACGTCGTCTGCAAATGCTTGGTGGGGATGAGGAAGTTGAAAATGGACTTAATCCTGATGAATCTGTCCCTCCAGCTCCTGAACAAGATGGCACAAGCGACCAATCTGATATGCAATCTGACCAAGAAAAGGATGAAGGTGATACAGATAAATCAGAAGATAAATCTTCATCTGAAGATACCGCCGATGATGCGAATGAGGATGATAAAACTGAAGCTGGGATGGAAGAGGAATCTTCCTCTGGACAAATGGGGGATGAAAGTGCTGAAGAAAATATTGCTGAAATTCGTGATAATCGAAAAGATATCGCCAATGGTCCCGGAACAACATACGCCATATACACAACTGAATTTGATGAAGTAGTGAAAGCAGAGGAGTTAGCAGATGATGAGGAATTATTTCGTCTGCGCGGACTTCTGGATAAACAATTAGTATCCATGCAGCATATTGTTGTTAAATTGGCTAATCGACTTCAACGGAAATTGTTGGCACGCCAAAGACGTGCATGGCAATTTGATTTGGAGGAAGGTTATTTAGATAGTTCCCGTTTGGCGCGAGTTGTTGCTAATCCAACTGTTCCATTAAGTTTTAAGCAGGAGAAGGAATCCGAATTCAAAGATACGGTTGTTACAATCCTTCTTGATAATTCTGGTTCAATGCGTGGTCGCCCGATTACGAATGCTGCAATGTGTGCTGATATTCTTGCCCGTACATTAGAGCGATGTTCAATTAAAGTTGAGATTTTAGGATTTACAACACGGACTTGGAAAGGTGGAAAATCACGAGATTTATGGATTTCAAATGGACGACCCTCTACACCGGGGCGTTTAAATGATCTTCGTCATATTATCTATAAATCTGCAGATACCCCTTACCGAAGAACACGCAAAAATTTAGGGTTAATGCTTAAAGAAGGACTTCTCAAGGAAAATATTGATGGGGAAGCGTTAGTTTGGGCTTATAACCGTTTGGCGGTTCGTGGGGAAGATAGAAAGATTCTTATGGTTATATCGGATGGTGCTCCCGTTGATGACTCGAGCCTTTCGGTTAATCCTGCCAATATTCTTGAACATGATTTACGTCATGTCATCAATTGGATTGAAATGATTGGTAAAGTCGATTTAACTGCGATTGGAATAGGACATGACGTGACGAGGTATTACTCGAACGCCATAACAATCAGTGATGTTACAGATTTAGGAGAGGCTCTGGTTGATAATCTAACCAGTTTGTTTGAAGTATAGTGAAAACATTCAATACATTACAAAAATTTAATTATTAACTATCTTTCCTATCATTCATAATGGGTTAAATCAGTATTGAATGAGGTCAAAATGAAATTTAATATTATAGTTCTTGTGTCTATTGTGCTTCCACTTCTGATAATAACTTCAATGGCGCATACAAGTTCGTTATCGCCGATGATTCAAAAATACATTTCAAATCCATCCATCGTTGGCGAAGGGTTATTAACTCACTATATATGGGATGTTTATACTGCAAGACTTTATGCTCCATCAGGTCAATTTAATTCAAAAAAACCATATGCCTTGGAACTAATATATCTTTTAAATGTATCGGGTTCAGACATTACAAAGCACTCGCTTGATGAAATGAAGAAACAGGGATTAGATAATCCTCTCAAAATTAAGCAATGGGGAGATGATATGAAAGGGATTTTTCCTGACGTTAAGAAGAATGATATTATTTTGGGAATATCAACTAAGAGCGGGTATTCTATATTTTATAAAAATAATCAACGCGTTGGGATAATTAAAGATAAAGAATTTACAAAAAGATTTTTTGATATTTGGCTTTCTGCTGAAACATCAGAACCCTCTCTTCGTAGCCAATTATTGGGGATAAAAGCTGAGTGAAACTATTATCCAGATTTGATTTATTTAAATATGCCATACTGGCTTTTCCATTGGCCTTTGCGGGGCTTCCTATCTATGTTCATTCACCTGATTACTATGCAACGGAATTTGGGCAATCATTAGCATCAATTGGAATACTTTTGCTCGTTCTCCGTTTGATTGACGCTGTACAAGACCCTTTAATTGGACAGTTGAGTGATAAATATCATCAGCATAGAAGGATTATTTTTTCAATTGGACTTATAATGCTCTCAATTGGGTTTTATATGATTTTTCAACCCCGAACAGATTATATTTTAACTTGGTTTGGAGTGAGTGTTTTTATCTGCACAACAGGATTTAGTATTGCTACTATAAACCTTCAAGCTGTGGGTGGTTTATGGCATATGGAGAGTAAGGAAAGAACGCGCGTTTCATCATGGCGCGAAGGTTTGGGTCTAATAGGTCTATTGGTGGCATCTATTACACCGGCCATCCTAGCAAACCAATTTTCATCACAGATTGCCTTTCAATTGATGAGTTTGATTTTGGGTGTTGGATTGGGGGTCTCCGCTTTTATTTTTTTCAAATGGTTTGAATCGGCTGAGTTAGATGTTCCACGGACTGATAAAATTTTTGGTTTTTTGTCTATTCTACGTGATAAATGGATGAAGAAATTTTCTATTATTTTCATTATCAGTAGTTTTGCTTCTGCTATCCCTGGGGTTTTAGTTCTATTTTTTGTTCGTGATTATTTACAACTTGAGCAATTTACAGGGCTATTTCTGTTCTTATATTTTGTGGCAGGCGCATCAGCCATGCCAATTTGGCAAAAAATATCACATTATGTTGGAAAACCCAAAGCGTGGATGTTCAGTATGGTGTTAGCGGTTATTACCTTTATATGGGCTTTTGGGTTAAACCAAGGTGATATGATTTCCTTTGCGATTATCTGTATTTTATCTGGCTCAGCCTTAGGAGCGGATTTGGCGATACCACCTGCCATGATGGCTGATCACATTGCTCATACCAAAACTCAGAATCTGGTTACGCGCTATTACTCAATTTCAACCTTTTTATCTAAATTAGCGTTAGCATTAGCAACGGGAATAACACTTCCTTTACTTGCAATACTTGGGTATCAGGCGGGTGAAAGTGCAGGGGCTTCTGTTCTTTCTTTTGCTTATGCACTGATTCCATGTGGACTTAAGATAATCGCTGCATTCCTACTTTTTTTAAATCTTAACCAATTCAATGAAGGAGAATATCATGAAAAAAACACTGACTCTAATGGGGTTCATCATGTTGCTTAGTGGCTGTACAGGTATTAAGGGTGAAAATTACTTAGAATCCAAACCTAAATTTGATCTTAAATCTTATTTTACAGGCCCAATTCAGGCATGGGGGATTGTTCAAGACCGAAGTGGTAATATTACGGCTCAATTCGATATAGATATGCTTGGGACGTGGGAGGGCAATCAAGGTAAATTGGTAGAAGACTTTAGATATTATGATGGAAAAACCCAACAAAGAATTTGGCACATTACAGCTTTGGGGGATGGCAAATATGAAGGCCGTGCCGATGATATTATTGGAACAGCCAAAGGAAATAGTTTTGGGAATGCAGGGGAATGGGTTTATACAATGGATTTACCTGTCGGGGATACAACCTATCGTTTGGATTTTAATGATTGGATGTGGGCAATGAATGATGGTGTTTTGATGAACAGGTCATACATGAAAAAGTTTGGTTTCAAAGTTGCGGAAATCACGATTTTCATGAAGAAAAAATAAGTATTATTTTAGCCTGCTAAAGATTTAAAACGCCCTGTCAAATGGGCGTTTTTTTATCCTGCCCATGCTTGATAATATCCATAAATAAGAAGGGTCATTGTTAAGGCGGACATAGGGAGGGAATACCGAAGACGAAATCCAAACATTTTAAACCTCTTTTTCTTTGATTTTTATTGCGTTCTACTTTTGTTCCATTATAAATAGAACAAATAAGGAACAAAAACAAGTGTTTTTTTTAGATAATCTTCAAAACCCATGGAAATCACCCTATCAATGGCTGTTTCTCGATCTCAATAGCTATTTCGCTAGTGTTGAGCAACAGGATAGGCCAGCTTTGCGTGGGCAACCGATTGCGATTGTTCCTTTATCAAGCGATTCAACCTGTGCGATTGCCGCATCATACGAAGCGAAAGCCTTTGGTATCCGCACAGGCACAAAAATTTACGAAGCGCGGCGATTGTGTCCTCGGCTTATATGTGCTCCAGCACGGCATGATATTTATGTTGAATATCATCATAAAATTTTAGCCGAAGTCATAAAATATACCCCCATCAATAAAATTTGTTCAATTGATGAATTATCAAGCCGTCTGCCACCGAATAAACAGAATAAAGAGGCTGTCATTGCGCTCTCTCACCGTATTAAGGAAGGCATACATAAGAATGTGGGTGTCGCTATAAATTGTTCTATCGGTATCGCACCAAACGCTTTTTTGGCAAAGGTTGCAACTGACATGATGAAACCAGATGGGCTTGTAATATTAGATGAAGATGCAATCACTGGTCGTTTGTTTCATTTAGAATTAACTGATTTGCCAGGTATCAATACGCAGATGAAAAAGCGTTTGTCGAAATCTGGAATTTATACAATTGAACAATTTTGGAATTTATCCCCTAAACATGCGCGCGCGGTTTGGGGGAGTATTGAAGGGGAACGTTTTTGGTATAGGCTGCGTGGGTACGATCTTCCAGACACGCCAACGCATACCAGTATGATTGGTCATTCACGGGTGTTGGACCCCGAACTTCGTGTGCCTGATATTGCCAAACAAGTTGCGCGACGACTAACGATTAAAGCGGCAAGTCGGTTACGTCGGACGGGTCTTTATGCAGGCGAATTTGCGTTATCTGTCCGAGAAGATGGAATGGATGGTCAAAAATATTCTTTAGCCTATCGCCTTTCTCCATCACAAGATAATTTCAAATTTTTGAATGCATTGGATATTTTATGGGCTGAGGTCATGGCAAAATTAAATCCTTGGAAAATCAAAAAAATTGCTGTTGCTCTTTACCATTTGTGCGAAGAGCAAGATATTACCCCAGATCTATTTGATGCTACGTGTCTTTTGACTACTAAAACTCAACATAAAAATGAAAAAATTTCCCTTTTGATGGATAGTATCAATCAAAAATACGGTTCAGAGTCTATTCAACTGGGAATTTCACCCAAAACCCAAGCAGGGTATGTCGGTACAAAAATTGCATTTCATCGCATTCCAGAATTAGAAGAATTTAATGAATAATTAAGCGACAAAAGGGTGATTATTAAGTATTATTGACACATAAAATATTTTGGAAAGTTAGGTTTAAAATGAAAATCATTCTGTACCTACTCTTAATTAGTTTCTCGATAGGGGTTTATAACCCTGCCTATGCAGAAATTGGTGAATTCAGAAATAAAATAAGAGAGGCGATAAAAGAGCGCAAGACTGGTGAATCAGATAAAAATTTATCAGAAATAGACGAGCCTATTACAAAATCAGGCAAATACATATTTTCAATCCAGCAGGGAGGCTTACCAAGAAAATATATAGTTTATGTTCCGATTGGTTATAACCCCCAAATAGCCTCACCACTTCTTATGGCGTTTCATGGTGGAGGAGGTGATATGAATTATATGGCTAGAGATGAATATTATGGCTTAATTTCGAAATCAAACAAAGAAAAATTTATTGTTATTTTTCCGAGCGGGTATAGTAAATTCAAATCAGGGAAATTAGCGACATGGAATGCAGGGAAATGCTGTGGCGATGCACGTGATAAGAAAATTAATGATATTGAATTTATAAGCAATATTTTATCGAATGTATCTCACCAAATGAACATTGATAAGACCCGTATTTTTGCAACAGGAATGTCAAATGGCGGAATGATTTCGTACAGTATTGCATGTGAATTGCCAAATATATTTAGGGCAATTGCAGCAGTCGCAGGAACAGATAATAATATAAGCTGTTCTCATAAAACATCTATTTCTATACTTCATATCCATGCCCTTAATGACACTCATGTTTTATTTTATGGCGGAGCTGGGAAAAATAGTTTTAGAGATACATCCAAAGTAACTGATTTTATATCCGTACCAGACACAATAAAAAAATGGGTGGGTTACAACCAATGTAACACAGAGCCGAAACGTATTTTGAGCGTGTCAGGTGCCTATTGTGATTTATATGATGCTTGCAACGAAAACTCACAAGTACAATTATGTGTGACCACAACAGGGGGACATTCTTGGCCGGGAGGATATAAACCAAGGGGAGAAGAGACGTCCAAAGCCATTTCAGCCAATGATGTGATGTGGAATTTCTTTAAAAATCAAAAATAAATATGAAAATATCATTTTTAACGCTAACTGTTCATGGATAAGTCTAAGGATAAGTCTAAAAAATCATTGCTTTTTAGTACCCAGACAGACTATATCCTAGGCATGCTTTGGACCAATCCACTTTCAAAAAAATTGCCAGATTATGGTGAAATTACCAATCTGGAAGAAAAAAAGACTGTCGCTGCTAAAATAGCTAGCGAGGTAAAAGATGGTCAAGTGATTGGCGTGGGATCAGGGTCAACATCCTTTCTTGCTTTACAGGCCATTGCCCAAAAAGTGATAGAGAAACAATATGCGTGTCGTTTTATCCCGTCATCACGTGAAATTCATATGACATGTTTGGCTTTAGGATTAAATGTTGTGTCTCTTTTAGATGCTCGCCCTGACTGGTACTTTGATGGGGCGGATGAGATTGATACAAATCATAATTTAATTAAAGGCCGTGGCGGTGCCATGACTCGTGAAAAAATGGTGATGGTTGCTTCCCCAAAAACTTTTATTCTTGCTGATAAAACAAAGTTTGTTCAAAAATTAGGAATGAAATTTCCTATCCCTGTTGAGGTCAATCAGGAAAGTGCAAACTACGTTGAGGTTGAGCTTTTAAAACTAGGCGCCACCGAGACTATGGTGCGTCCCGCCAAAGGCAAAGATGGGGCAATTGTGACGGAATCGGGACATTTTATTTTGGATGCGCGTTTCGCCGAAGTAGGCGCAGATTTAGAAAAGAAAATTAAATCGATAACAGGGGTTATTGAGAGCGGGTTATTCTGGGGATACAATCCTGAAATTATTAGTAGTTAAAGACGTAACAATACGCAAAAAGGAGAACACGCCATGTCCAATTCAAATGCACAAAAGAAAGAACCGAACGCTATGATTGAAAATTCCTTTTTCCTTACATCCCTTGCTCAATCTGACCCTGAAGTTTTTGGTGTTATTGGTAAAGAATTAGAACGTCAACAAGATCAAATCGAATTGATAGCCTCTGAAAATATAGTTTCAAAGGCCGTGCTTCAAGCACAAGGGTCAGTTCTGACCAATAAATATGCCGAAGGGTATCCAGGCAAAAGATATTATCAGGGATGCGAATTTGTGGATATGACCGAACAATTGGCGATTGATAGGCTATGCCAACTTTTCGGATGTAAATTTGCAAACGTTCAACCTCATTCAGGAGCGAGTGCCAATATCGCTGTGTTCATGGCACTCTTGCAAACAGGCGATAAGTTTCTTGGCATGGATTTAGCCCATGGCGGTCATTTAACTCATGGATGCCCTGTCAATTTTTCAGGGAAATGGTTCGAACCAGTAACCTATGGTATCAATGACCAAGGAATCATCGATTACGATCAAGTTGAAAAATTGGCTCTGGAACATAAGCCAAAAATGATTATAGCTGGTGCATCTGCCTATGTCCGTGTCATCGACTTTAAACGGATGCGAGAAATTGCTGATAAGGTTGGCGCGTATTTATTTTCAGACGTTGCCCATTATTCTGGTCTTATTGTGGCGGGCGTTTATGCCAACCCATTTCCGCATTCCCATGTTGTCACGTCAACCACGCATAAAACATTGCGTGGTCCACGCGGTGGGGTCATCATGACCAACGATGAAGGGCTTGCCAAAAAATTAAATTCTGCGATTTTCCCGGGGCTTCAAGGTGGGCCATTGGAACATGTGATTGCGGCAAAGGCTGTTGCATTTGGTGAAGCTCTTCGCCCTGAATTTAAACAATATGCACGCGACGTTGTCGATAACGCCAGAATTCTGGCGGCAACTTTGGTAAAAGGCGGTTTGGATATTGTCTCAGGTGGAACAGATTGTCACATGATGTTAGTAGATTTGCGCCCGAAAAAACTAACTGGGAAAGTTGTTGATTTAGCTCTAGAGCATGCGGGCATCACCTGTAATAAAAATTCTGTCCCTAATGACCCTGAAAAACCAATGGTTACTTCGGGTATACGCTTGGGGACTCCTGCGGGGACAACCCGTGGGTTTGGTGCAGCAGAATGGAAATATATTGGAGAATTAATTTTGGAAGTGGTAGATGGCTTGGCCGCCAATGGCCCAGAAAATAATGGCGCAGTTGAAGTCGCCGTCCGTGCTAAGGTCAAAACCTTATGCGCTAAATTCCCAATTTATCCAGAAGGTGTTGCGGTTTAACTAATCATGCACTGCCCATTTTGCGGATTTGAAGAAACTCAGGTTAAAGACTCGCGTCCCAGTGAAGATGGAACAGCGATACGGCGGCGGCGGGCATGCCCTGAATGTGGCGCACGTTTTACAACGTTTGAACGGGTGATACTCCGTGAACTGACAGTTATTAAATCGGGCGATAAACGTCAGGCGTTTGAACGTGATAAAGTAACAAGGTCAATGCAAATTGCGTTGCGGAAACGTCCAGTCAATGCAGAACAAGTTGAACGTGCTGTAAACGGGATTGTTCGTCAATTGGAAGTATCTGGTGAGAATGAAGTATCATCCCGACATATTGGTGAATTGGTGATGCAGGCTTTGGTTGAACTGGATGTTGTTGGTTATATTCGTTATGCCTCAGTTTATAGAGATTTCAGTAAACCCGCAGATTTCAAAACGTTTATTAAAGAACTTGATACGTTAGTTGCTACAAAGGCATAAAGGATAAAATGTTTACAGGCATTATCACTGATATAGGAACTGTTACTGGTGTTGACAACACACGGGGGGACAAACGCTTTGAAATTTCAGCAAATTGGGATATGACGCACGTCCCGATAGGGGCGTCAATTGCGTGTTCGGGATGCTGTCTCACCGTTATTGCTAAAACACAATATTCCTTTTCTGTTGATGTATCTGCTGAAAGCCTATCAAAAACTAATCTTGGTCAATGGGCAGAGGGTACAAAAGTCAATTTAGAATCCTCCCTTAAATTCGGTGATGAGCTGGGTGGTCATCTAGTGTCGGGCCATGTGGACGGCCTTGCGACTCTTGTTAGCATTACGTCTGATGGGGGTTCATATCGTTTGAAAATTCGTGCACCAGAACATTTAAAACATTTTATTGCACAAAAGGGTTCAGTGGCTCTTAATGGAATTTCCCTGACCGTCAATGAAGTCGATGATGATATTTTTGGTATCAATATCATTCCGCACACTTGGGATGTGACCACAATGGGGCAAGCCAAAGTGGGTGATACAATCAATATGGAAGTAGATATGCTGGCACGATATGTTGCACGTATATTAGGAAAGTAAGATCATGTTAAAAATAGTTCCTAGAGACAATACAGGTTTATCATCTGCCGCAGAATTGATTGAGGAAGCGCGTAACGGACGCATGTTCATTTTGGTTGATGATGAAGATAGAGAGAATGAAGGGGATTTGATTATCCCTGCACAAATGGCAACCCCTGAATCAATAGCCTTTATGGCGCGAGAGGGTAGGGGATTGATTTGTCTTGCGATGGATGCTGTGTTAATTGATAAATTAAATTTACCTCTTATGGGACAACAACAGACACGGATGCAAACGGCATTCACGGTGTCGATTGAAGCACGCGAAGGGGTCACCACAGGAATTTCTGCGGCAGATAGAGCCTTAACTGTTCAGGTTGCAATCTCGCCCGATGCCAAGCCTGAGCACATCGTAACGCCTGGCCATGTGTTTCCACTTCGAGCGCGTGAAGGTGGTGTATTGGTTAGAGCAGGCCACACCGAGGCCGCTGTTGATATTTCCAGAATGGCGGGTTTGCGACCTGCGGGTGTCATTTGTGAAATCATGAAAGACGATGGAACAATGGCACGTCTGCCAGATTTAATTCCATTTGCTAAATCGCACGGCATTAAAATTGGGACAATTGCTGATTTAATTGCCTTTCGGCGAGCGAATGAAAAAATAGTTGAACGTATTTCAACACAATCTGTTACAACAAAATGGGGTCACGATTATACCCTTCATGTTTTTCAAAACAAATTGGATGGAACAGAACATTTGGCTATAGTAAAAGGGGTTATATCATCGGATAAACCCCATCTTATTCGTGTTCATGTTGAAAATACCATTTCTGATTTGCTAGGCGCCATGTCATCTAATCTTGATAAGGCAATGAATATGATTGAGAAAGAAGGGCAAGGAGTTCTTGTCCTTATTAGAGATACAAAAGCAAAAGCATTCGATGTGAAACGCCCACCTGAATATGGGATAGGATCACAAATCCTATCTGATTTAGGCGTTACAAATATGATTGTGTTGACCAGTCACCAAACAACAGTCATCGAAACCGCAACAGGTTTAGATGCGTATGGTCTAAAGATTATTGGATATAAAGAAATATCATGACGTTTTTAAAAGAATTAGATGTATCTGCGGAGTTTCTTGTAACTCCGCCCTGTCCCCATTTTGAAGAATGTGGTGGATGCCAATTACAACATTTAAAGGAAAATTTCTATCAAACTTGGAAGGAATCTGAAGTTAAAAAATTGATGGCACAAAATGGTATTGTTCCAGAGATTTGGTTACCGTCTATTTTTATTGATGCAGGAACAAGACGACGTGTTTCTATCTCTGCCCTTCGGGAAGTGGATAATTTAAAGCTTGGGTTCCATCGCTATCACGAAAATTCAATTGCCCCTGTTTCATCATGCCTCTTATTATCACCGACATTGGATAAAATTTATAAACGTTTGCCTGATGTCCTAACCCAACTTTTGCCTCGTGGAGCTGAGGTGAACGTCCTGTTACAAGAGGCAGACGGCCATGCGGTTGATTGCGTTATTTCTGGCCTGTCTGAACGAGACGGAGCAAAACTTGGTGCAAAGCAAACTAATCTGGTTGCACGTCTTGCTGAACATTGTGAAATTCGTCGTGTGAGTTTTAAGGAGACGGAACATTCTGAGCCTGTTCCGCAAGTGGAGCTTGATAGAATTACCAAAACATCTGGTGCATTAACTGTACAAATTTCTGCAGGAGCATTTCTACAGCCATCAGTCGAAGGTGAAAATATTTTATGCGATGCCGTGATGACAGCACTAGGAAAACTTGGCAAGAGAGACAAAGTTATTGATATGTTTTCAGGATGTGGGACATTTGCAGGCCGCATTTTAGAAAAATGCCAAGTTCATGCAATTGAAAGTGATTTTGGCATGTCACATTCTTTAAAGGAAGCCGCCAAAGGCCATGCAAGATTTACTGCAGAGGCTAGGGATTTATATAAAGAGCCAGTTAGCGTCAGGGAAATGAAAGAAATTAAAGCCGTTGTCTTTGACCCGCCCCGCGCAGGTGCAAAAGAACAATGTCAAAGATTAGCGAAGTCAGATATTCCAACTTTGGTTGCCGTGTCATGCAACCCCGCAACCTTTGCGCGGGACGCAAAAATTCTGATTGAAGGCGGATATAAATTAAAATCATTACAAATGATTGATCAATTTATTTATACAACCCATTCTGAATTAGTTGGATTGTTTGTGAAATAATAAAAAAACCAGCCGATTTTAATTTGGCTGGCTTTCATAATTTTAAAAACTATCTATTAAGCATTCGCGACAGCAGACTCTTCTTTTGCTTTTTCTTTATCTGCTTTTTTCTTTTTCTTTGTGTCGGAACGAACGTAAAGCGGTTTTGCTCCATCTCTGACTGTCTCCGCACTAAGCACAACTTCTTCAACATCATCCATATCTGGAATTTCGTACATTGTGTCCATCAACATTTTTTCCATGATGGAACGAAGTCCACGCGCCCCTGTTTTTCTTAAAATCGCCTGTTTGGCAATCTCAGTGAGTGATTCAGGAGTGAACGTAAGTTTGGTATTTTCCATTTCGAAGAGGCGCTGATATTGTTTAACCAATGCGTTTTTAGGTTCAGTTAAAATAGAAATTAATGCGGCTTCATCCAAATCATCAAGTGTTGCAAGAACAGGCAGACGACCAACAAATTCAGGAATAAGGCCAAATTTAAGTAAGTCTTCGGTTTCCATGATACGCATGGCTTCACCTGGCTTTTTCTCATCCTTGGCATTCACATCTGCGCCAAATCCAATAGATGTTGAGCCTTTGGTACGCATAGCAATAATTTTTTCAATCCCTGAAAATGCACCACCACAGATAAATAGAATATTGGTTGTATCAACTTGCAGAAATTCCTGTTGTGGGTGTTTGCGACCACCCTGTGGTGGAACAGAAGCAATCGTCCCTTCAATCAGTTTGAGCAAGGCCTGTTGAACCCCTTCACCTGATACATCACGTGTGATAGAGGGGTTATCGGATTTGCGTGAAATTTTATCAATCTCATCAATATATACGATACCTTTTTGCGCACGTTCAACGTTGTAATCACAGTTTTGTAAAAGCTTCAAAACAATGTTTTCAACATCTTCACCAACATAACCTGCCTCGGTCAATGTCGTTGCATCCGCCATTGTAAATGGAACATCAAGAATACGTGCTAGAGTTTGAGCAAGTAAAGTTTTACCAGATCCAGTTGGTCCAACCAACAGAATATTCGATTTATTGATTTCGATTTCTGACCCTTTGGTACCAACTTCAAGACGTTTATAATGGTTATGAACGGCAACAGATAAAACGCGTTTTGCGCGATCCTGCCCAATCACATAGTCATCAAGCACGGCACGAATTTCTGATGGGGTTGGAACACCACCACCTTCTGTACGCACAAGCTGGCTCTTATCCTCTTCACGGATAATATCCATACACAGCTCAACACATTCATTACAAATAAAGACGTTAGGACCTGCAATTAGTTTTCTGACTTCATGCTGGCTCTTGCCACAGAAGGAGCAGTAAAGGGTATTTTTTGACTCGGTTCCAGATGATTTGGACATTCTAATATTATCCTGCTGTTATTAACTTGATAGGCGATTCACTTTATTGACTCACATTATGCAGTCTGCCAAGGCAAACGCAACTGTGCAAGCCCTTCTTTTATTTATCTTATTTAGAAATAATTAAGAAAAAATGGACGAAACGTTAGAAGAACTCTATCTTGACAAGATTGTTTTTTTGACATGAAAGTCAAGCGATGTTGTATAAGTCAATAAACCCGCCAGCAAGCGGAAGATGAGGGAATAATATGGTGCAACGCATTGAAGAAATAATCGAATCATTTGGGATGATGGATGATTGGGAAGGAAAATATTCTTTGTTGATTGATTTAGGAAAAAAGTTGACTGATTTTCCCGAACATTTGAAGTTGGAAGAAAATTTAGTTAAAGGCTGCGTTTCCAGAGTTTGGATGGTTCCCAAAGTTGAGCAGGGAATATTTACTTTTGAGGGAGATAGTGATGCGCATATTGTTCGTGGTTTAGTGTCCCTTATGCATATCATATATAGTGGACAGCCAGTCTCCCATCTTAAAACTATCGATATTGATGGAATTTTTGAGAAATTGGGACTTCTTCAAAACCTCTCCCCAAACCGCAGAAACGGAGTTTTTTCGATGATAGGGAAGATTAAAGGGTATTCTGGATAATAATCTGATTTAGTAACCTTCTGTTTAGGTTTGGGTCGTAAACTGATGATTGGATTAAGATTTAACACTCTTTATGAGGGTATCGTTTATGGCCAATACAAAATTCTGTCAGGGAATATCCGATGTGTCGGACAGTTATACTGGCTTTATTATAGACACATGGGGTGTCTTGCATGATGGAACACGTGTTTTCGAATCCGCTATTGAATGTTTAAAAGAATTAAAAACCCGAAATAAATTCGTACTTTTGATGTCAAATTCGGAATTGGATGCGTTTCAAACTGCTGCACAATTGAAAAAATTGGGTTTACCCGATGGGCTGTATAATTCTATTTTAACTTCTGGTGAATTGCTTAAGCAAGGAATTTCAAAGCAAGATGATATCGTCTTTTCTGGTCTTGGTAAAACGTGTTTTTTAATTGGTGGAGAGAGAAGCCACGCATTTCTAAAAAATTCAGCCGTTGATATTGTTGATAATATTGAGCTAGCTAGTTTTCTTTTTATATCTGGGTGGGATGATTTAAAACCTGATATTACAGCCTATGAAGATGTTTTGCGTGAGGCCGTTCGCCGTCGTTTAAAGGTTATATGCGTTAACCCTGATGGTAAAGCTTTGCAATCCATCCAATTCTCATCTGGCCCTGCGATGATTGCCAAAAGATTGCAAGAATTAGGGGGGGTCATACAGATGATTGGTAAACCCTATAAACCTATTTATCATCATGCCATTAAAATTCTTCATCAAAATGATATTTATCCAGGGCAAACCATCATGATTGGAGATTCAATGGGTCACGATATTATTGGGGGGGCTTTGGTTAATATGGATACATGTCTGATAAGAAACGGAGTTCATGGGCCAGTATTTAAAGTTGCAGATTCACCGTCAAGTGTAAATAAAATCCTGAATACCTTAATCTCTCAATATAACAGTATCAGGCCAACATATTTAGTTGATCGGTTGAAATGGGGCAAAGCACTTCCTGACCGTAAACATCGCAAACGTGTTTAGGGCTTGAGTAATTTAAAAATTTGAATCAAAATAGCTATAGCGAAGTTCTTTCGTTTCTATTTCTTTGGAGTTGTTGGAATGTGTGAGATTGATAGCCGTAAAATACGGTTGATAATTCATTTACGTCAGGCGGGTATCACTAATACGGATGTGTTAAGTGCGATTGAGAGGACACCGCGTGATAATTTTGTTCCGCCTCATTTCGAAACCCATGCCTATGAAGATCAGGCCGTCCCCATCGGCTTGGGTCAAACGATTAGTCAGCCTTATATTGTTGCTTATATGACCGATATACTGGAGGTTGATAAGGCACATAGTGTGTTGGAGATTGGCACGGGGTCAGGGTATCAGGCCGCAGTGCTATCTAGGCTTAGCCGAAGAGTATATTCGATTGAAAGACATCGCCCCCTACTAGAACTAGCAGAGAAAAGATTTAATGATCTAAAATTAAGAAACATTACCTGTATCGCAGCCGATGGTATGAAAGGGTGGCCAAATGTTTCAGGTAACGAAAATAGTTTTGATAGGATTATTGTAACGGCTGCAGTTGAGGGAGATCCACCCGTTGTTTTGATGGCACAATTAAAAATTGGAGGTATCATGGTTATACCTGTTGGCGGTCAAGGGCAAAATCAAATTCTTAGGAAGTATAAAAAAGAATCTGAGGAAGTTTACTCTATTCAAGAATTGATAGCTGTACGTTTTGTTCCATTGCTTCCCGATGTTCCTAGAGGAAACAGCTACACCTCAGATGAATTAGAGGAGTTGATAGCGTGAGGATTAGTTTTTTCTTATCCTGTGCAATCATGTCTATCTGCCTTGCATCCTGCGCCCAGTCAGAGTCTGGTGTTCCATATTTTAATTATGGTGCTGGCAAGCCAAATAAAGGAAGTTTGGGTATCCACACAATGAAATCTGGCGATACATTGTGGTCAATAGCTAATACATATCATGTTGAATTACGCGATATGTTAGATATGAATTATTTGTCTGCACCGTATAAGATTAAAGCAGGTCAGAGATTAAAAATACCCGCCCCTAATATTTATAAAGCAAGAGTTGGGGATACGGTTTATAAAGTCTCTCGCATGTTTGGGTTAACAACAACGGAATTGGTACAATTAAACCAACTTAAAGCTCCTTATATTTTAAAGAGCGGACAAAATATTAAAGTGCCTTCACGTCATTCAAAACCTTTTGGTAATGATAGGGGATTACCTTTGCTATCTACAAAAAATGTAGAGCTAGAAAAAATTGAAAGCGTAGCATTGGCTCCACAATCTTTTTCTAACCCTATTTCTGTTTCAAATAAAGTTCAGAAAAATGAAAATGTTGACGTTCGGTTTGATTATAAAAATAATTCAGGATTATTAAATTTTATTAAGCCAGTATCTGGAAAAATCATTTCTGGCTTTGGGCCAAAAGCTGATGGTCTTCATAATGATGGGATAAATATTAAAGCGAACAGGGGCGATGCTGTTAGAGCCGCAGAGCAGGGTGAAATTGTATATACTGGCAATCAAATTGATGGGTATGGTAATATGATTTTGATACGCCATATAAATGGATATTTAACTGCCTACGCACATTTGGACAAAATAGTTGTTAAAAAAGGGCAAACAATAAAAAAAGGTCAGACTATTGGAACAGTCGGCAAATCTGGAAATATTAAATTTCCTCAACTTCATTTTGAAATAAGAAAAAATAAAAATGCCCTTGATCCTAAAACTTACTTAAAAGTTTAGAATAAATCATTTTTCTCCATTTGCTTGAGTATTTCCTGTCTTTTCTTAGCTGCTTCATCTTCAGGTCTATTCTTTTGTATTGATATCATGTTGTCATTTGCTTGCCGTTTAAACATAGAAAAATATCCGATTTCATCTTTATAATAAAAATACTGGTTATCTATTTTTGTTCCTCTTACTTGTGAAAATCTAGAGACAGAAAGAACATCAAATGGCGCTCCAGAATAATTTAGATAGATTATGTAAGTGCCTTTTTCGTCAAATAATGCATCATTGATTATTAGATTACCGTTAATGTCATCTGGAATGGATAAAAGAGCGTCAATAAAACTAACGTATTTTTTAAAAACCGTGGTGTTACTTTCTTTTATTACCCAAGATGGGTTTTTTAGTTGGGAACTTCCTCTGAAAACGACAACAATTCCTGGCTCGTTAATATCAACTTCTTTCACAATTTTATCATAGGTTGGATTAGCATCAAGTTCCAATTCAAGAAACTCTCTAAAATCAGGGCTTAATGGAAAATGCTTATTTTTCTGTACTCTTGCAAAATGCTGAATGCCTGCTTTCGAAATGAAAATATCATCACCCGAAAGAAGATCTGAATTCATAACGTTGAAATGAATAATTTCAGGTTGCATTAGACCCATGGGATTATTCTTTTCATCGTCTTTTGGAAGAACGACTAAGCTGTCAATAAATTTTGTCCATTCGGGAATACTTGTTATCCCCCATTGAATTTTTTCATAATAATTTGTATTTTTCTCATCCTTGGCAACGTAATATTTTGCAGTAATTTTAGGCTCTGCGTCTGCATATGAAAAATTAGGCGAGATAAAACAAGCATACAAACATAGAAAAAAGGTCAAATGGCTTTTATTTGTGCCTGAAATCAAATTATTATAACTCATCTCTTGTCTTTCTCGTCAGCGAAATTATAGTCCCAAAAACATAATGTATTCATTTTACATTAAAAATAGATAACACTCAAATTTTTTAAGAGGAAATCATATAATGAATTTTATTAGTCCTGCGTTCGCCGAAGCAAAAATGCCAGCTGAGACAACTTCTTCAACTGTTACGCCTGACGTGCCAGTAACGGCAAGTTCAGGAGATGCCCTGATGATGAATATTGGCATGGTCTTAATTATGGGTATTTTATTTTATTTGCTTTTAATCCGCCCCCAGCAAAAACGTTATAAAGAACACAACACTATGATTTCCAAGTTAGACAAAGGAAGTAAAGTGATAACCCAAGGTGGGTTGGTTGGAACGATTGAAAAAATAGTTTCCGACCAGGAAGTTTTGGTTGATTTCGGTGGAAATGTTAAAATGACCGTCATGCGTTCTTATATTTTGGGACGTTATGAGGATTCTGTTTCTAATAAAGTTGCCAATGATGATTCTAAAAAGAAGGATACTCAATCTAAATGATTCATATTCCGCTATGGAAACGGATAATGGTTGTTACCGTTGTCGTTTTATCTTTTTTAGTTTGCGTTCCTAGTTTTTTAAGCAAAGAACAGCAAGCACAACTGAGCGAAGCTTTGCCAAGTTGGATACCCGCAAAGGCCATTAGCCTTGGGTTGGATTTGCAAGGAGGGTCATATATGCTTTTAGAGGCGGATATACCAAGTGTAGTAAAAGATAAAATTGACAATGCTGTGACTTCGGTTCGGAATGAATTAAGGACTGCAAAAATAGATACTTCAGACATCACATTAACACCTGATGGTTTAAAAGTAACAGTCCTAAATGAGTCTGATATACAGCCCGTTCGTAAAGTTATTATGGGTGCAGATGAATTATTCATTTTGTCTGAAAAGGATTTGGTTATCACGGCTGTTTACGATGAAAAAGCTATTGATAAAATTACAGACCAAACAATGTCCCAATCGATTGAAATCGTCTCTCGACGAGTCAACGAATCTGGAACAAAAGAACCAATAATACAACGCCAAGGTGACAATCGAATACTTGTCCAATTACCCGGAATTAACGATCCTGAATATATTAAAAAACTTTTAGGAAAAACAGCTAAGCTGACTTTTCATTTGGTTAGCTCTTCTGGAGAAGGGGCGGGAATTAGAAATGTTCCAATGCGCGATCAGCCTGGACAAACATTACCTGTCAATCGACGTCCATTATTGACGGGTGATATGCTTGTCAATGCGCAACCCAGTTTTCAAGATGGAGCACCTGTTGTTAGCTTTAAATTAGATGCCGCTGGAGCGCGTCGTTTTTGTTCTGTGACTACTGAAAACGTTGGTAAACCATTTGCTGTTGTGCTCGATAATGAAGTCATTACTGCACCCCGAATAAACGAGCCAATATGCGGAGGGTCGGCAATTATTTCAGGAAGTTTTACAGTTCAAGAAAGTTCAGATACTGCCGTTCTGTTGAGAGCAGGGGCATTGCCAACATCCTTGACTGTTGTTGAAGAGCGTTCCGTTGGCCCATCATTAGGAAGTGATTCAGTGAAAGCAGGCACAACGGCCTCAATAGTTGCCTTTGTTCTCATTATTAGCTTTATGATGTTGGCATATGGACTATTCGGAATTTTTGCGAGCGTTGCTTTATTCATCAACATGGCATTGATTATCGCCTTGCTGTCAATGTTACAAGCTACATTGACATTGCCAGGGATTGCGGGGGTTATTTTGACGATGGGAATGGCTGTTGATGCCAACGTTCTTATTTTCGAGCGCATTCGTGAGGAAATCAAAAGCGGGCGGTCAATCATTTCGGCCATGGATATAGGCTATGAAAAGGCAATGACATCAATCATTGACTCAAATCTTACAACATTGATTGCAGGGATTATTTTATATGCCGTAGGGACTGGACCAATTAAGGGGTTCGCCGTTACCTTATCAATTGGAATTATTACATCCATGTTTTCGGCGATTATGTTGACAAGATTAATGCTGCTTGTTTGGTTAAAATATAAGAAACCCAAAACACTATCGATATAGAATTAAGTATAAGAAAGTTTTAGAATGCGCATCTTTGGTTTTTTAAATAATAATGATTTTGACTTTGTCGGGCATCGTTACATTGCTTTTTTCATTACCGCTGTCATGATTTTTGGATCCATAGGGTTATTGACTTTTAAGGGTCTTAATCTTGGGATTGATTTTACAGGCGGTATTATGATGGAAATAAAAACTCCTGAAATCCCAGATATTACAAAGATGAGAACTGAGTTAAATGATTTGAGCCTTGGTGATATTTCTATTCAAGAATTTGGGGCAAAAGATTCTTTTCTGATAAGGGTGCCTGAGCAAAAGGGCGGTGCTGAAGCACAGAAAAATGCAATTGAGCAAATTAAGGAAACGCTTAATCAGCAATTCCCAGATAAAAAAATTGACTATCAACGCAGTGAATATGTAGGCCCTCAAGTAGGTGATGAATTAAAAAAATCGGGAATTTTAGCATTTCTTTTAACTGTTGCTGGAATCATGGGCTACATCTGGTATCGATTTGAATGGCAATATGGCGTGGCTGCTATCCTCTCTCTTGCTCATGACACTTTAGCAGTCGTTGGATTATTCTCACTACTATGGATGAATTTTGATTTGGGAACTTTGGCGGCTATTTTGCTTGTCGCGGGGTATTCAACTAACGATACGGTGATTGTTTTTGACCGCATTCGAGAGAACCGCCGTAAATTTAAACGTATGCCTGTTCGAGAGATTATCAATCTGTCAGTCAATCAAACTTTGGCAAGGACAATTAATACATCTTTTACAACATTACTGGCTTTGATAGCCCTTTGGGTTTTTGGTGGTGAAGTCATTCGTGATTTTGCAAATGCTATGATTTTTGGAATTGTCATCGGAACATTTTCCTCGGTCTATGTTGCATCATCGGCACTTTTGTACTTGCCGTTTGGGCATGATGATAAGCGTGAAACTGAAGATGACAAAACACCATAGAAAATTTGTTGTAGATGGATATTACCCCCCTAACGCGACCTGAACTTAAAATTATCCAGTCTTATGGTGCAGGATTTTTTCGTGTAAATGGTGTCATTTTCAAAAACCCAATTTTGATCAATGGTGATGTGGTTACGGAATGGAATTATGGGGAAAACCCACTTTATTTATCTGAACAAATTTTATCCTTAAAAGGGGCAATAGAAATTTTATTGATTGGCATGGGAAAAAATTTTGCTGTTTTGCCCCCGTCAAAACGTGCGGGGCTTTTGGGATTAGGGTTTACTGTTGATGTGATGGATACCGCAGCTGCTTGTCGTACCTATAATGTCTTGACAGCAGAAGGCCGCAGAGTATCTGCGGCCCTTATTACAGTTTAAATTTAATAAAACCTATCCCTTACTTTCAAGAACCTGTGCGGCATATTCCCAATTCGCCAGATTATCAATCCAAGCTTCTAAAAATTTAGGGCGGGCATTGCGGTAATCTATATAATAGGCATGCTCCCAAACATCACAGGTGAGGAGGGGGGTTTTATTGTCGGTTAACGGTGTTTCTGCATTCCCCGAATTGGTAACCTCTAACTTACCTGTTGCATTATCCATGACCAACCAAGCCCAACCTGACCCGAATTGTGTTGTTCCTTTTTCAATAAGGGCAGCACGCAGAGCGTCATACCCACCAATATCCGCCATAACTTTTTTCTCAAGGATACCAGGGAGTTTATTGCCACCACCATTTTTAGCCATAGAGACCCAAAATAAATTATGATTATAAATTTGTCCTATTTGGTTGAATAACTTTTGGTTTCCTGCTTTCTTTACGGCTATCGTGGCATCTTCCAACGACATTTTCTCGAATTCTGTACCCGCTGCCAACTCATTGGCTTTGTTTACATATGCCAAATGGTGTTTGCCATGGTGGAAATCAAATGTTTCCGCAGACATGTAGGGAACCAAAGCATCTTTAGTATAAGGTAATTCAGGCAAAACAAACGTCATAATGGACTCCTTTGAAAATCGATATATGATAGACATATGTGAATTTAAAATTTAATCAAGCGAAAATCAATTCCAAGATGACAGATATCAATTTTATTAAAACAAATGACCCTGATCGATATTTATTATCTTTATTTGTGTCGGACGAAACGGCACGAAAGGCAATTCATACTCTAGATACCCTCAATATAGAAATTGCCAGATTACGAGATGTTATTGAAACACCACATATGGGATTCATTAGACTTCAATGGTGGAGAGACGAGATCAGAAAAATTTATGAGAAGAAAAAATTTGCACCTCACGATGTGTTAGAAAGTTTGTCGATAATCATTCCATATTATCAAATCCCACATGACCAAATTGATAATCTTATCTCTGCCCGCGAAGCAGATTTTGAGGAATATGATAATTTTGATTTTTATAACTACGCACGCTCCATTCATTCTCCACTTTTGAAATTAAAGGCAAAATTTTTAAATGAAGAAAATGATGCGTCCTATCTAGCCGAAGGATACGCTTTAGTAGGGCTACTTCGCTCTATTCCCTTTTATAAAGCAAGGTCACAAGTTTTATTACCGTCCATACATCCTGATGCCGTCCGTGATATTTGCAAGCGTGCAGAAGAATTATTAAACCAAGACAAAACGACCCATAAATATTTTAAGGCACACCGTGTTTTGGCAAGGCTCTATTTAAAGCAAATTAAAGATATTGAATTTAATCCTGAAAAATTGACACCTCTTGCCTTTAAAGAATTACGTGTATGGTGGGGGGTATAATTCATTTATCATCCACTACAGTATTCTCATCAAAAACTTTTTTTCGCAGGTCGGGAGTTACGACATAGGTTGTGCCTGCAACTAATAAAGATACGACACCTCCAAATACGACAGATGGTACTAAACCCATGAAACGTGCTGCTAACCCTGCTTCAAATGCTCCAATTTCATTGGATGATATGATGAACATTGATGATATGGCAGATACTCTTCCCCGCATTCTATCTGGGGTCAGAATTTGTTTTAATGTTCCACGAATAATAACGCTGATGGTATCGAATAAGCCACTTAATGCCAGAAAGAATAATGATAAATAAAATGATGTTGATAATCCAAAACCAATCATGCAAACCGCAAATCCTGTGACCGCCCATAACATTCTGGTAAGTGGAAATGTTTTCATGGGACGTAACGCAAAATAAAGTGCCATAAATATGGCACCTATTCCGGGTGCTGTTCTCAAAAGCCCAAGACCTTCAGGACCTACAGCCAGAATTTCGTCGGCAAACGCAGGAAGAAGGACAACCGCCCCCCCAAACAAAACCGCAAACATATCAAGTGACATGATGGTCAATAACATTCGGTTACGAATAATAAACGCCCACCCTTCAACTATATTTTGAATGGCAGAACCAACTTGTTCAAATTTTTCATACTGGCGTAAATTTTTGAAACTGATAACACATAAAAAGCCCAGTATCATGAATGAAATTGGAAGAAACCAAGCCGATTGCACACCATAAAATCCATAAACCAATCCTGCCAAGATGGGTCCACAAATCGCTGAGATTTGAAATCCCGTGTTTGTCCATGCATTAGCGGCAGAATAATCTTTCTTATCAACAATTTGTGGCATGATTGAAAAATAGGAAGGCATCATAAAACTTCGGGCAACGCCAGATACAAAAATTCCCAAAAATAAAAGAGGTACAAGGGTTTCAGGTGCAAGGTGTAAATATTCCCCACCAATGACCATCAGGAATGCCATGTTTAAAACCAGAACACCAACGCACCATTTATATATGTAATGCGGAGTTGATCTATCCACAACATAGCCAGAGAATAATGAGCCAATAATAGCTGGTATAGCCTCGGTCAGACCGATAAGGCCCAACATAAGGGGTGAGTCAGTTAATTGGTAAATCTGCCAACCAATAATAACCGCCAAGGCCTGTAACGCCATGTTGGTAAACATTCGTGTTAAAACCAATAGTCGGAAATTGGGATTTTTTAGAATTTGAAAGGTGACTGGCATAGTTGCCTAAAGCATAGTTAAAAAAAATGGTAAAAAATAAAGACCCCGAACGATGAGTGACCAAGGTTCGGGGAGGTAAATTATAAATATAAAACTATTTTGCTTTTTTCTTTTCTTGTTTCGCTAATTTCTTTTCTTTAGCTGTTTTTAGAGGCTTTTTCTTATCGTCTTTTTTAACGTCTTGTGATTTTGCCATGATATGAATCTCCTTATAAGGTTAAAACGATTCAAATATATCATAAATCCAAATGAAAAAAAATAGGAGAGGTAATGGCGGGTGAGGTGAGATTCGAACTCACGATGGGCTTACACCCACGCCAGTTTTCAAGACTGGTGCATTCAACCGCTCTGCCACTCACCCGTTATTAGTGTGGTGCGGTGAAATCTGGGAACGTTTTACAGATTTTATAGGCTTTCGTCTATAGTTTTTTATAACGGCTTGTCACTGGCTTAAAACCTCACTAATCTAATAAAATTGCTTTATCAATCACAGATGCGCCAACCGATTTGGCGTAAGGGGTTAAGATGTTCTTTTTTCTATCTAAAATATTTTGGGGAATTTTTGCACCATTAACATTTATAAGCTTGTTAATTTGCGGGGGTTTTTTAACCCAACGGTTTCGATTAGGAAGGTATTCGCTTACAGCAGGAGTTTTACTTCTTATAATATGTGGATTTTTACCCTTGGGTCATAATATACTAGTATACCAAGAGCGGCAGTATCCTGTCATAACATCATACCCGCCAAAAGTTGATGGAATCATTATTTTGGGAGGCTCAATAGATTTCAAAAAATCTTTCGCATGGGGGCAGGGGCAGTTGAATGAGCATGCCGCAAGGATTACCGAAATGGTTGCCCTTGCCAAACGATACCCAAAAGCAAAATTGGTTTTTAGTGGGGGAAATGGAAATATTGAAGAGTCTTTATCTAGTGAATCAATAGAGTTAAATAAATCATTGAAAAATATGGGTTTTGATACATCGCGTATCATATATGAGGGCAACTCCCGAAATACATATGAAAATATGATTTTTTCCAAAGAAATGATTAGACCGAAAAAGGGAGAGGTTTGGCTATTGGTTACTTCGGCCTTTCATATGAAAAGATCAGAGGCTATATTTCAATCGAATGGCTGGCCAGTTATAGCCTATCCAGCGGGATATTTAACCCGAGGCCAATATAAATTTATCCCCAATTTTGAAGTTCTTGAGAATATGTTTAAATTACAGATTGCGACCAAAGAAATGATAGGTATCATAGCCTACACTCTAACGGGAAAGATTAAATCATATGAAGTTTCTAACTCTGCTTCTCATCATTCTGGTTCATCTAGGATTTAGTCAGCCTGTTGAAGCTAGTGATTTTCAATCATGGGTCAAGATGTTTAGAAACGAGGCAATCACCAAAGGTGTCGCCTCGTCGGTTTATGATGAAGCGTTTCGTAATGTTATTCCCAATCCACGCGTAATTGAATTGGATAAAAAACAGCCTGAACGAACGAAAATGGGGTTTAGCAAATATTTATCAAACGTGATGAATCAATCGCGCATTGATAATGGTAGAATTGGCCTAGAGCAAAATAGACAAGTTTTAGAAATTGTTTCGTCTCAATATGGTGTGCCGTCAGAGGTGATTGTTTCCCTTTGGGGAATAGAAACTAGCTATGGCAAAAACACGGGCGGTTTTGATTTAATCTCTGCCCTTGCAACATTAGCATGGGAAGGGCGACGTTCTGAATTTTTTAAGAACGAATTGATTAAGGCTTTGCTTATTTTGCAAGGTAATCATATTAACCGTGAAAACTTTAAAGGGTCATGGGCGGGTGCTATGGGACAAAATCAATTTATGCCATCAAGCTGGCATCGTTATGCTGTTGATTTCAATAAAGACGGGCATAAAGATATTTGGACTACAAAAGGGGATGTGTTTGCATCTGCCGCAAACTATTTATCAGAAAATGGTTGGAATCCTAACCTCAAATGGGGATATGAAGTCAGTGCCGCGAATGGTGCTGGGGTTAATAAACAAAAGATGTCGTATATGGATTGGTTAAGAGCAGGCGTAAAATTTAAGAAAAGCCCTCCTTCAATCTCGTCCAATACAACTTTAATGCTGGTTATTCCTGATGGCGGTGATGGCCGACAATTTTTGGTTACTGAAAATTTTGATGTTATCATGTCATGGAACAGGTCAACATATTTTGCTTTGACAGTTGGAATACTGTCTGATTTTATTGCCCAGAATAAAAATTATTCAACACTCAAAACAATTCCTTCAGATGCCTTATTAAATCAGTGAAAGACAAAATGAAAAATCAATTTTTACTTCCAATGCTTTGTTTATTGTCTTTATTGATAACGGGATGTTCTCAAATTGAGCTTAGCTCACATATGTATAAAAAGTTTAACCGCCCACCTTCAGAACAGCAATCTGCATCTAAAGGAAATTTTAAAGTTGGAAAACCATATAAAATTATGGGGGAAACATATTATCCAACTGAGACATATGATTACGTTGAAACGGGGGTGGCATCTTGGTATGGCCCTGGGTTTCATGGTAAAAAAACAGCAAGTGGCGAGCGGTACGACCAATATGAATTAACCGCTGCACATCGAACATTACAAATGCCCTCGTTGGTAAGAGTTACAAATTTAGCCAATGGTAAATCAGCAGTATTGCGTGTGAATGACAGGGGTCCATTTGCACATGGGCGAATAATTGATGTATCAAAACGTGCTGCTGAATTATTGGATATGACGCGAACAGGAACCGCCAAAGTTAAGGTGGAAATGTTGGAAAATGAAAGCCGCGCACTTGCACATCATGCCCGCAAAGGTAAATCAACAAATGGAACAGAAATAGCCTATAACAAATCAGGACAATTACCCTCTGAGTTTTATGTGCCTCCTACGGGACCTGTTCCATCGGATATTCCATCCTCTGAATCTGATTTGGCTGATGTTGCAAGAGAAAGTAATATAACCGGACATTACAAAGACGGTCATTTCTACCCCGATGCCGTTGTAAAACAAGCTTCAGTTTCAACATCACAAATTTATGTGCAGGCAGGAGCATTTGGAGATGTGAATAACGCAAGACGGCTTGCGGAAAAATTGGGTCAATTTTCAAATGCCTCTGTTGAGCCGTCAAACTATGGAGATAGAATTCTTTATAAAGTTCGGTTAGGGCCTTTGAATAATGTCCAACAGGCAGATAAAATTCTTTCCAAAGTTCTTGCAAATGGACAATCTGATGCCATTATCGTCGTTCAATAAACCTAACTCTAGAAATGTGAAATTGATGAAACAAATACTGATTATTTTTCTAATGACTATCCTCTGCTCTTTTTCTGCGATGGCAGAGGATTTACAGGTTCCTGAAACGGAAGCAAAAGAAGCTATTATCATTGATTTTGAAACTGGAACTGTATTGTTCGAAAAAAATGCGGATGAAAGAACACCGACATCATCAATGTCAAAAATTTTAACCTCAATCGTTGTCTATGATGCATTGAAGGATGGTAAGATTAAAAATGACCAAGAATTACCTGTGAGTGAACGCGCATGGAAAATGGGCGGATCACGAATGTTCTTGGATTTAAATTCAACTCCAAAAGTTGAAGATTTGATTAAAGGTGTTGTTATTCAATCTGGCAATGATGCCTGTGTTGTTTTGGCAGAAGGGATAGCTGGATCCGAAGAAAATTTTGTGGCCTTGATGAACAGAAAAGCCAAAGATATTGGAATGGACTCTTCCAATTTTATGAACTCGACTGGATGGCCAGATCCTAATCATTACTCAACCGCCCGCGACCTTGCAAAAATGGCAATGTATTTGATTAAAAATTATCCTGATCATTATGCGCTGCATTCTCAAAAGGAATTTGTTTATAATAATATTAAACAGGGAAACAGAAACCCACTTCTTTATCAATCTGTTGGGGCTGACGGTATTAAAACTGGACATACAGAGGCCGCAGGGTACGGCCTGATTGGGTCTGCCGTATCAAATGGTCGCCGTATTGTCATGGTTATTAATGGAACGTCATCGATGCAAGCTCGCGCGGATGAATCGGAAAGGCTAATTAAATGGGCTCAGATATCATTTAAAAACATCAATCTTGTTAAGAAGGATAGTGTGATTGGTAAAATTCCAGTTGTATTGGGTGTCGCTCGCGAGGTTTCCTATGCGCCAACAGAGGATTTAAGAGTAACGGTATCTGCCTTTAATAAAAAACCTGCTCAACTATCTGCGGTTTATAAAGCGCCCATTAAAGCTCCAATAAAGATAGGTGATAAGGTTGGTTCACTTATCGTGACGCTTAATGATGGCAGTACAAAAGAAATCTCAATTGCTGCGACTGAGGATATTCCAGAGGCGCCATTTTTTAGCCGTCTAACAGAAAAATTTATGTTGTTAGTGGTTGGGACCCCTAAGTATTGATGTCTGGTTTATTTATCACGTTTGAAGGTGGGGAAGGGGGTGGAAAAACAACCCAGTCTCGCCGTCTTAAGGCAGAACTTGAGGCCATGGGTCGGGAAGTGATACTAACACGTGAGCCCGGTGGAACTCCTGAGGCCGAGAAAATTCGTGATTTACTTGTCCAGCGTGATGGAGGAAATTGGACACCATTGGCAGAATGTTTATTGTTCTTTACAGCCCGTCAGATGCATGTTGAAACACTTATCAAGCCTGCATTAGCCGAGGGAAAAATAGTTATTTGTGATAGGTTCACAGATTCAACTATTGCTTATCAAGGCTATGGTCATGGATTTGATATTCCAACTATTCATCAAATTGAAAAAATAGCCTTAGGGAATTTTAAACCAGATATTACTTTTATATTGGATTTGCCAGTTAATGATGGACTTACACGCTCTATAAAGCAAAAAAATAATGCAGCGGGTAAAGAAAATACCGAAGACAGATTTGAGAAATTGAAAACAGATTTTCATGAAAAGCTTCGTCAAGGATTTTTGGATATTGCCCAAAAAAATAAAAATCGATGTGTTGTGATTGATGCAACACACTCAGTGAATGATATATATAATTTGATTTGGACACATATAAAAAATGCTCTTTAATGATATTCAAGATGATGATGAGATGATGTTTGATGAAATGGATTCATCAGATTTTATCGATGCACCCTCTGATAGTCATGAAGTTCCACCTGCAAATGCGACGGCTATTTTATTTGGGCATGATCAGATTGAACGCCAATTATTGGCAATGCTAGAAAATAAAAGATTTCCACATGGCCTTATTTTCTCTGGGATGGAGGGGATTGGAAAAAGTGTCATGGCCTTTCGTCTTGCCCGCTACCTTCTCTCTCAGGGGGGAAAAAAAGATGATACATTGAATATGTTCGGCGATTTACCTCAACAATCAACATCACTTTATGTTGCCCCAACTGATCCAAATTTTGCAAGGGTTGCAAGCGAAGGGCATCCAGATTTGCGTATTATAAGAAGAACTTTTGATGAGGAAAAGATGCTATTTAAGAATAGCATTGCTGTTGAAGATATTCGAAAAATCGCCCCTTTTATGCACCAAACTGTATCTCAGGAGGATGGATGGCGCATTGTCATTATTGATGATGCTGATTTGATGACACGTTCATCACAGAATTCTCTTTTGAAAATATTGGAAGAGCCACCAGAAAAGTCATTACTTATTTTAATTGCTCATAGGGCAGGGGCATTGCTTCCTACAATTTATTCACGCTGTGTTCACATTCCCTTTATGCCGTTGTCAGATGATATTATTCGAACAGCCATTAGCGGAAGATGTACGGCGGATAAAATTCCAACAATCCTAAGCATGTCAGAGGGGTCACTCGGTGCCGCCTATGAGTATACAGAGGCGCACTATGCTGATTTAATAACGCAAACTGTTGGTTTGTTGAACGATGGACAAAAATTGAATTGGGCGGCCATACAAATATTTGCTGATTTCTTTGGTAATAAGGGGAATGAAGATGCCCAACGTATTTTTCGTGAAACGATGCTATGGATAGCATCAGGTTTAGTAAGAGGTAAGTTGGCAGGGTTTGAACATTTTAAACATTTCTCCACACCTAAGAAAATAAAAATTTATGATGATTTACGCTCTCATTTTGATCGCTGTACGATGGGTAGTCTTGACAAAAGATTTCTAATTATAGGGGCATACACTATCTTTGAATAAAACCCCCGCATTTTCTACGGGGGTTTTTACAATTAGAATATTCTCTAAATTTTATTACTGGCCACGAAGATTTTTGATGTCATCCCGTTGTCCACGAAGGTTTTTTATATCTTCACGCTGTCCACGAATAGATTCTTTTTTCTCTTCAATTTCTACTTTGCGTTTCTTTAACTCTTCTTTTTTAGCCTCACGTTCAGCTTTTTTAGCTTCACGTTTTGCTTTATTTTCTTCTTTTTTAGCCTTAGCAGCGTCTAATTTAGCTTTGTTATCTTCTAATTTAACTTTTTTATTTTCTAGATTTTCTGTGCGCTTTGTTAGACCTTGCTCTTGTTTAACAAGCATTTCAGCTCGTTTTTCTCCGCCTTCTGCTTTTGCTGGCAAAGATGTAAAGCTGGACATGCCAATACCGGCACAAACAAGTAACGCTAAAGTATATTTTGTTTTCATTATAATCATTCCTTTGTAGAGGTTAATTTCTGAAGCACAGGATTTTATTATTCTATAAGAACGGCCTTAAATATAAAACCCCCCCGAATTACAGGGGGGGTTTTATTAAAATTCAATCTATGATGCGTAATACATATCATATTCAATGGGGTGGGGCATGGTTTCATAAGCCATAACTTCTTCCATTTTGAGGTCAATATAGGCATTGATTAAATCCTCGGTAAAGACTCCGCCTACAGTTAGAAATGAATTATCAGCTTTTAGGGCATTGAGCGCATCACGAAGCGACCCACAAACTGTTGGAACTTTGGCAAGTTCATCAGCGGGCAAGTCGTAAAGGTTTTTATCCATAGCCTGACCCGGATGAATTTTATTTTTAATTCCGTCCAGTCCAGCCATCAGCATAGCAGCATAGGCCAGATATGGGTTGGCGCATGGGTCAGGGAACCTGACCTCTACACGTTTACCTTTTGGTGAAGCTGAATGGGGGATACGACATGACGCAGAGCGATTGCGTGATGAGTAAGCCAATAGAACGGGTGCTTCATACCCTGGAACCAAGCGTTTATAACTATTGGTCGTTGGGTTTGTAAAAGCATTTAATGCTTTGGCATGTTTAATAATTCCACCAATATAGAAGAGTGCCATTTCCGACAATCCAGCATATCCATCACCTGCAAAAAGGGGTGTGGACCCTTTCCAAATAGATTGATGAACGTGCATGCCTGATCCGTTATCACCAAACATTGGTTTGGGCATAAAGGTTGCTGTTTTTCCATACGCTGCGGCCACATTGTGAACAACATATTTATAGATCTGCATATTGTCGCCACAATCTACCAAAGTAGAAAATTTAATACCTAATTCATGTTGAGCGGTTGCAACCTCATGGTGATGTTTTTCAACCTCAACACCCATGCCATGAATGACTGAGAGCATTTCTGCACGAATATCGTTACCCGTATCAACAGGAGCATCAGGAAAATATCCACCTTTGACCCGCGCACGATGAGCAAGATTACCTTCGCCATAAACTTTGTCAGTATTATGCGGAGATTCAATACTATCAACTTCAAAACCAACCTTGTTCATTTTGACGGAATAGCGAACATCATCGAATATAAAAAATTCAGCTTCAGGGCCGAAGAATGCTGTATCACCAATTCCTGTTGAGCCAAGATATTTAATGGCAGCTTTGGCAACTGAACGTGGGCATCGGGAATAAGGTTGACCACCTCCAGACCCATCAGCCTTTTTGGAGGGTTCATAAACATCACAATAAATTTTAACTGTAGGTTGGGCAGAGAAAGGGTCAACCGCCACTTTCGAGTAATCGGGCATTAAAATCATGTCAGATTCATTGATAACTTTCCATCCCGAAATAGATGATCCATCAAAGTAAATTCCTGTGTCCAATAAATCCTCATCAACTGTTGTTACATGTTGGGTTGTATGCTGTTGTTTACCGCGTAAATCTGCAAAGACAAAATCAACATAAATAATATTATTTTCGGCAATAAATTTAACGAAGTCTGAAGCGTTTTTTACTTTTACGCCAGTCGGTGATGTCATAGAGAACTCCCTCAATATAGGTTAGGTATGATTTAAATGCATGGCTGCCATGCATTTTTTAAGTAATTACCATGGTTGCACTGCAACGTAAAGATAAAATATACTTTTTTTTCACTGGACAAAAGCGAAAGTTTTGAGCATAAGAATAGCTTCTCTTGTGGCGGCTGTAGCTCAGCGGTAGAGCCCTCGGTTGTGGTCCGAGTGGTCGTGGGTTCGAGACCCATCAGTCGCCCCATTCTCAAAATTTCCAAAAAAACTCAGAAATCTTTTAAACCTAAGCGCGTCTATTCAGAACGTAATAAGCCAAATCTTCTAACATTTTTGCTCGGCCTTGGAAAATATGAAGATGGCGAATGGCTTGATCGACCAACATTTCTGCACGTTGTTTTGCTTGATCTTTACCCATCGTTGAAACGAAAGTGGCTTTACCAGCTTTCTCATCTTGATTGGCGGGTTTACCAGTTTCATTCGAATGACCTTCGACATCTAAAATATCATCGGTCACTTGGAACGCTAATCCCAGATCATAGGCATAGGATGTCAATGCGCGACGATACTGGTCACCAGCCTTCCCAAGAATTGCACCAGCCTCACAAGAAAAGGCCATCAATTTGCCCGTTTTCATACGCTGCATACGGCTAATCGTACCCAAATCAAATTCTGTAGTCTCTCCAATCAAATCAAGCATTTGTCCGCCCACCATTCCATGAAGCCCAGAGGCATCAGAAAGAGAGGCAATCAAGGCACAGCGGACATAGGGGTCTTCATGTGTCTCTGGTGCGGCCAAAATTTGAAAGGCCATCGATTGTAACCCGTCACCTGCTAATATTGCAGTTGCTTCGTCATAGGCACGGTGGACAGTTAATTTTCCGCGGCGTAAATCGGAATTATCCATGGCAGGCAAATCATCATGGATAAGGGAATAAGCGTGGATAAGTTCAATGGCGGATGCAACACGTTTGGCTCGTGACGGGTCAACATTAAATAATTTTGCAGATTGCATGACCATAAAGGGCCGAAGGCGTTTTCCACCTGCTAGGGTGCCATAGCGCATTGCGTCATACAATGTTGCCTCGGGTAAATCTGTTTCCGGTAATAAACGTCCAATGGCTTTGTCAACCATTTGGACTGTGTCTTCAAGGGCTTCTTTTAATTCAGGGCTGGTCTCGCGTAATGACGGGGCCATGGGGTATTCTCCAATCTATTTGTCTGTAAATTCAGTGGTTGAAAGAGACGCATTTTCTCCAACAACAATTTTTTCAATTTTCATGCGGGCATCACGTAATTTTGATTCGCAATGTGATTTCAGACTCATGCCACGTTCATAGGCTGAAATAGAATCCTCTAAACTCACCTTACCCGATTCCAAATCTCGAACCATGCTCTCTAACTCAGCCAGAGAGGCTTCAAAAGTCATGTTTTCAATTAAGGAAGATTGCTTGGTCATTTATCATCTTATAAAATAACATATGGTTATAATGAAACGTGCAGTATTCTATGCCAGCCGAAATCGTTTCTCAACCTGAATCTTGGCCTATCTGAAAATATCTGGCTAACAATATTTCGCCACAGAATCAATATTCTACTAGACGCATTCTGGTTTTTCAGTTAAAAACATCATCTTCAAACGGAATGTGGCGCAGCCCGGTAGCGCACTTGCATGGGGTGCAAGGGGTCGCAGGTTCAAATCCTGTCATTCCGACCATATTTAATCAGTAACTTAATATCTCTTTAGATTTCAGAAACAAAAAACCCCCGTATTGCTACGGGGGTTTGATAATTTAAATTATATTATTGAACACGTGCCAAAATTCCACAGACTGCACCACCCAAAGCTTCGTTATAAACTTCAGCACCAGCAGCACCACTTGCACAAGCAGTAGCACCCAAAGCTAGTCCTGCAGAACGAACAGTACCAGTTGTAGGGCGACCATCATCCAGTTTACGATCAATATTGGCTGCATTAGAAGGATTCATAACTTGGACGTTATCTGCAACAGCAATTGCGGCAATCGCAGCACCTTTTGCAAGCATATAAACACCAGCAGGAAGCCCCGTGACATCATTTACACTTGTTGCTGCGCCGTTAGCCGTAGCTATCGTCCAACCACTTCCGAGTGGAGTTGAAGGATGAGATTGTCCTATAACAGTAGCACCTAAAGCACTAGAAGGCTGAACACCCCCAACAAAACCCGCCGCACCAAGCTGAATAAATGAAACGCCTACTTCGTTAGCAGCAGTTACAGCAAGACCGGGATCCACAGGCTCAATTAGCCCGTTTGCAATTGTACCACCAGTCCCTTGAACAGCACATTGTCCAACAGCACAGTTAGGTAGACGAGTTGTAGGAGTGGCAATATCACCTGGTAAGGCTGCATATTTATCTCGGAAACCACTGATTCCTGATTCAACAGCTTTAACTTGAGCTACAGTTGAGGAAACACGAGCGTTGGTAATTAATTCTTGGCCTTTTAGAATACCACCGATCAAAAGACCGATAATAATCATTACAATCGCCAATTCGACGAGGGTAAAACCGCTTTCATTAGAGCGGATTTGTTGTTTGGATTGTGTCATGTGAAAAACTCCATAAGTTGTGTAAATGACGTTCAGAAAAATCCCCCCGAACGGAAGGCAATTGCAGTATAGCTGAAAATTTAAGTTTTGCTAGGCCACATTTATAAAAATACAACGATTTAGCTTAATAAAAGATTACTTTTTGACCTCTTATTTATCATTACGTCAGAATGAATACATGTATTTGTCAAAACAAAAAATAAAAGTAAAAAAATGGTGCGGCCAAGAAGACTCGAACTTCCATGGGTTGCCCCACAACGACCTCAACGTTGCGCGTCTACCAGTTTCGCCATGGCCGCACTCTTAAGAATTACTGCATAAAACGAGGTAAAGGCTGATTATCAGATTGATTTTAAATATGCAAGGGGATAGTTAATATTCATGAGATGGATAATCCAAAATAATCCAATTGATTATAATTTTGCTTTAGCTGAAATGGAGCAAACGGTGCATTTGATTCGTGCAGGGCAACAGGATGAGACAATCTGGTTTCTTGAACACCCATCCCTTTATACCGCTGGAACATTGTCCAAAGCAGAGCATCTTTTAAATCCTCAATTTCCCGTGTTTCAGACAGGACGCGGGGGACAATATACGTATCATGGGCCTGGGCAAAGGGTTGCTTATGTAATGCTGGATTTAAAAAAACGCCAAAACGTGCCAGATATCAAAAAATATGTCTGGCAATTAGAAGAATGGATTATTAAAACACTTTCAGCCTTTGATGTTATGGGTGAAAGACGGGATGGGCGCGTTGGAATTTGGGTATCTCAGAATGGGACAGAAAAAAAAATTGCGGCTGTCGGTGTTCGAATAAGGAATTGGGTGACCTATCATGGGATATCCATAAACATAAACCCTGACCTTAATCATTATAATGAAATTATTCCCTGTGGATTAAAAGAATATGGGGTCACGAAACTTCATGATATAAATTCAAACATTACAATGAGTCTTTTTGATTCTGAATTAAAGCTTAATTTTGGGAGAGTTTTTTGAAATCTAGTACAGGAAATATTCTTTTCATAATTTTAATTGCTGTTGCTTTGTTTGCGGCTCTTTTTTATGCCGTTAGTCAATCAATGCGGAGTGGTACGGGAAACACCGTTAAAGAGACGGCAACTATTAATTCTTCGGTGCTAAGTCAGTATACCGCATCAACCCGCGCCAGTGTCCAACGTATGGTGACTGAAAACAATGACATTTTGGCTTTGCAATTCAATCAGCCTAATAATTTTGGATCATTAACATCCCCTTCTGTTGGTATATTTCATCCAAATGGTGGTGGAATTATCTATCAGGCAGGGCAATCCAATTTAATGGATGGGGCAGCAAGCAACCCATCTGGCCAATGGGTTTATAGTTTTAATTTTGAAGTTGATAACATTGGAACAAGCCTTTCCTCAAACTTAGGTGGCAATGATTTGATTGCCTTTTTGATAGGCATAAAAAGAGATGTATGTCTTCAGGCTAATAACAGACTTGGCGTTATAACTGTCCCTATTCCAACGATAAACAGCAATGTTTATGGTTCAGATATGCTTACAAACCTAAATACATACTATGTTGACGATAACTATGTCTTTCCCCCAACTGAAAATATTATAGGGGCTGGGGTAAGTGGGTATACGGATACTGCACTCTCTGGAAAAGCTGAAGGGTGTTATTTTGAATCTGTTTCTGGAAACTACGTCTATTATGCAGTTATCGCAGAGAGATAAGAGAGCTAACAAGCCTTCCTATATCTTTTTGAAACGCTGTAAAGTTTTTGTTTTTTTGACCTGAAATTTCATTTTGAAATAAAGCACGATTGATTTCAATTTGTAGGCTGTGTCGTCCCCAAGCGGGCTGTCCATAACGATGAATTATTTCGGCTCCCTTATATAATTGGTTGATAGCAACGCGGTAGCCCATATCCTTTAATTTATCTGCAATAGCTTGTCTAAGATGAAGCCCACAACTTCGCCCATCTAAATCCCCTAGAATAAAATCTGGTTGAAGATGAGGAAAGTTGTTTTCAACAACTGATGATGGCATAGAATGGACATTTATGTGATAAACCACCCTAAATTGTTCATGTAATATATTAGACAAATCATTTAATGCATTGTGATATAAAGAATAATAGCCATTTAATCTTTTGTGAATCTCGTCATGCCTAAGTGGGTGCGAATAAATAGGGTCGCCATCACGAATAAGACGCATGACAACGCCATGCCCGTATTTTGATCTTGGCTTATCGCACAATGCCTCTTTCCATGGGGAATCCAATAATAATTGATCAATATCGTTTATCGACCTGTTGACATCGACATAAGTTCTTGGAAAATTTGCCTTTAAAAGAACTCCGCCCGTCTCTAATGAAGAGGGAAGAAAAAGCTCATCCAAATATTTTTCTTCACATAATTCTAAAATATCTTTGGAGCAGGAAAAATCAAAATCATCTGGATAAATATTTCCCCCATGCGGTAGGTCAATCAAAAATGGTGATGCTATCCCATTGTCTGCAATGAAATATTCACAAATTTTAGGGTCAGGTTGAAGGTAAATATTCATGGTAATAACTTGTCTCACATAAGTATTTTATATAAGGTGCAGAACAATAATTCATTACAGGAAATTTAGTTATGCACGATATTAAAGCCCTTCGCGATAACCCCACTGCCTTTGATGCCAATTGGGCACTGCGAGGGTTGGATAGTCAAACATCCTCTATTCTGGAATTAGACGAAAAACGTCGTGCATTTCAGACGGAATTACAATCTGCGCAAAATCGCCGTAATGAAGCATCCAAAGAAATTGGTGCGGTGAAATCCAAAGGGGGCGATGCGTCCGAATTGATGGTAGAGGTCGCCAGTCTAAAAGACCGCATGGCGATTTTGGAAGAACAGGAACGGGAGGTCGCACAAAAACTAAATGATATTTTATCGGCACTCCCCAATATGATTGCGGGCGATGTCCCTGATGGTGCGGATGAACATGATAACATTGAAATTCGAACCCACGGTTCACCAAAAAACCCAAATGTGGCAACGCCTGACCACGTAGCGATTGGCGAAGCATTGGGCATGATGGATTTCGAAGCAGCGGCCAAGGTTGCGGGAACACGCTTTGTTGTGAATAAAAACGGTATTGCAAAATTACAACGCGCGCTGGGTCAATTTATGCTTGATACGCACACGATGGAGCATGGATATACTGAGATTGATCCTCCATTACTGGTATCATCAGATGTCATGTACGGCACGGCACAACTCCCCAAATTTCGTGATGACCAGTTCGAGACAACCGATGGTCGTTGGCTTGTCCCGACAGCAGAGGTTGTTTTAACCAATCTTGTCCGCGAAGAAATTTTAGAAAATTTTGAAACCCCACTCCGTATGACGGCAATGACCCCATGTTTCAGGAAAGAGGCGGGTTCAGCAGGGAAGGATACGCGAGGCATTATTCGCCAGCACCAATTTTATAAGGTTGAGATGGTGAGCATTACTCGCCCCGAGGATTCAGAGGCCGAACATCAACGCATGTTAGAATGCGCCGAAAATATTTTGAAAAAATTGGAATTGCCATTCCGTACCATCGTATTATGTGCGGGCGATATGGGATTTGGCGCACGCAAAACATATGATATTGAAGTTTGGGTTCCATCACAAAATAAATACCGCGAAATTTCCAGTTGCTCAAACTGTGGCGATTTCCAAGCCCGCCGTATGAAAGCACGATTTAAACGTCAGGGCGCAAAAGACACTGAATTTGTGCATACATTGAATGGGTCAGGTCTGGCTGTTGGACGCACCTTAGTCGCCGTCATGGAAAATTACTATGACCCGACAGATGGCGGAATCTTCGTGCCAAAGGCTTTGTTACCTTACATGAACGGCGTAACGAAGATTGTGAGAGACTAATTAATGAAGCATTATAAACTGAAACCATGGTCTCAATCTCGGGTTCTTATTGTCAATGACGACGGCATTGATGCGAGGGGGATTAAAACACTCGAAGAATTAGCCTTAGGTTTATTTGCTGACGTGACAGTGGTTGCTCCCCTTCATGAGCATTCTGGGATGGGGCATGCTATTTCATACAAAAAAGATTATAAAATTCATCGCCGTGATGAAGGGCATTATGCGGTTGAAGGAACACCAGCTGATTGTGCTATCGTTGGATTAAATATGGTGATGCGTGATAATCCACCCGATATTGTGTTATCGGGAATTAACCATGGCGATAATGCAGGGAACGCTATTTTATATTCAGGGACTTTTGGAGGTGCTTTGGAAGCTGGACTTCATTCTGTTCCCGCCATTTCATTTAGCCAGTTACGCCAGCCCGATAATAAAACTGATTTTACTATTGCCGAAAAATATTTTGAGCAGGTCATGAATTTTTTGCAGATTGCAAAATGGCCCGATAACGTTGTAATGAATGTTAATTTTCCGCCCGTTGATAATCATACCCATGATAAACCGCATCATGTCCCTTCACGAACTCATCATATTGTTGATTCTGTCGAAACTGAAATGATTGAAAAGGGAATTTATAAGGCTCGTTCAAAACTAATGAGCCGTTTTATAAACCAAGGAGATCAATTTGATTTGGATATTTTGGGGCAGGGCGGCGTGACCATAACCCCCATTAAAACCAATTGGACGTGTCACGAGACATTAAAATTATGGACAAATTAAAATCTAAATCATCTTGGGCGATTATGAAGCCCTTGCTTAAAAAATATATGCAGCCTTATACAGGGCAATTGGGTATAGCTTTATTCTTTATGTTGATTGCGGCGGGCGCAACGGCGGCTTTTGCTAAATTGTTACAACCCGTTTTGGATAAGGCCATGATTGGCGTTCAAGAAAATCCGAATAGTATCAGTGTTATTATTCCGTTGGGGGCAATGATTTTTGCTTCATTTGTTATTCGTGGCCTTGCAACTTATATTCACACAATAAAAATGAATAAGGTTTCGCAATCAATTGTTGCCGATATTCAAAATGATATCTTTTCGCATTTTATGACTCTCGATCTAAAATTCTTTCATAAGTTTCCGTCTGGTGAATTGGTTTCCCGAGTAACCAATGATGTGAATGTGATGAGAATGGCAGTAGTGGATGCATTTACAGGAATTGGCAGCAATGTCCTAACTTTATTATTTCTTCTTATCGTCATGATTATGCAAGATTGGCATTTGGCACTATTGGCTTTGACCATATTTCCTGTGGCTTTTGGGATGGTTGCTTATCTGGGTAAAAGATTGCGTAAGGTATCCCAATCGATTCAAGGCGAAACTGCCAATCTATCAGGGGTTTTAAGCCAAATTTTTCAAGGTATTCGTCAAGTTCAGGCCTATGGCATGGAAGATTATGAGAGGAAGAGAGCCAGTGATGCTGTGATGCAGGTTCGTCATTTTAATATTAAAGCTGTACGAATTGGAAGTCTATCAACCCCAATCAATGAAATTCTGGTGGGGGCAGTTGTCTTTGGAGTGATTGTTTATGGAGGATTTAGAATTGCTGAAGGGCATTTGACCCCTGGGGGGTTGATGTCCTTCATTGCCGCCTTTGCCTTGGCTTATGAACCTATGAAAAAATTGGCCAAGTTAAATAATTCTTTACAAATTGGCTTGGGGGCTGCCGAAAGGGTTCAAGATATGATGGTTCATAAGTCAACCATTATTGATAAAGAAAATGCGATGGAACTGATTGCTCAGAGTCCAAATATATCTTTTAAAAATGTGACTTTCGGCTATCAGACAGACGATGATACAAAAGCATTAAATGATATATCATTTGAAATTGAAGCTGGAAAAGTAACTGCTTTGGTGGGGGCGTCAGGATCGGGAAAGACAACCATTCTCTCGCTTATACTTCGTTTCTATGACCCTTTATCGGGAAATATTTTAATCAACGGGGCTGATATACGCGATGTATCTATGTCCAGTCTTCGCCAACATATGGCTTTAGTCTCCCAAGATATTACGATTTTTGATGATAGCGTTGCGGGAAATATCGCCTATGGATGTCCAAATGCCACAGAACAACAAATTCATGCTGCCGCAAGAGCCGCGGCAGCAGAAGATTTTATTTTAAAAATGCCTGAGGGGTTTTGTACTCAGGTCGGGGAAAATGGTGTTCGCCTATCTGGGGGGCAGCGGCAACGAATATCTTTGGCACGTGCAATACTTCGTGATGCTCCTATCTTATTATTAGATGAAGCAACATCGGCATTGGATAATGAATCAGAACGCCTTATCCAACAGACTTTAGAAAAATTAGAGCAAAATCGTACAACTCTTATCATTGCCCATCGTCTATCAACCATTCAAAATGCAGACAAAATTATTGTCATGGATAAAAGTAGAATTGTTGAAACGGGGAGTCATGACGAATTGTTTTTAAAAGGTGGTGCCTATACCAGAATGCATCAAGCGGCCTTAATTGAATAGAAAGATAATGAAAAAAAATCTGCTTCAATTTTTTGGAGGTCTATTGATCGTCTATATTGTATTATGTGGGATGATTGTATTTTCTCAACGTTCGATGATATATTTTCCCCAGCCTGCTATGCCCGAAAATCTAGGTAAGGTTATTTTACCAAATGGATATCCTATTCAGCTGCAAACTTTAGACGGAATAAATCTTACATCCTATCTCTCACCACCTAAATATCCTGATAGGCCGATTTTGATTGTTTTTCATGGGAACGGGGCTTTGGCACTTCACTTGGTGGAACAATTTCAAAAGGTGATGGATGATGGATATGGCGTATTATTCGCTGAATATCGTGGATACGGTGGAAACGATGGCAAGCCAACCGAAGATGGCCTTTCAAAAGATGCCATTGCACATCTTAAATTTATCAAGGAAAAATATCCAAATACTAAAATCATCCTCTATGGGCAATCTTTGGGAAGTGCCGTGGCTATTGATTTGGCCTATCGTCACCCAGAAAAATTGGCAGCCTTGATTTTAGAAGTTCCATTCGACTCTGTGTTAAATGTAGCCGATAAATCCTATCCATTTATCCCCTTTAAAAATATTCTATTATTGGACAAATATCATTCCGATAAGAAAATCGGAAAAATATTCATTCCATCGCTTTTTCTTTTAGCAAGACAGGATGAAATCGTTGGGTTCGATGGTGGGCAAAGGCTTTTTGAATTAGCCAATGAACCAAAGAAAATTTATATTTTTGATAAAGCAAGGCATATGGATATTTATAATTTTGGAGCAGAGAAAGTTGTTTTTGATTTTATTGAAGATGTGAATCAATCTGCTGAATAGCCTTTGTAATTAAATCTTTTGCCGAAATGCTTGTATGTGCATCAGTGCTGAGAACTTGGCGAAAGGCCCTTGCCCCGCGAATTCCATTATAGAGGCCTAATATATGCCGCGTTGTAGAATGAATGGTTGACGATTGGCTTTCTATATATTCAATCATTTGTTCACAGATTTGGTGTCTGTCTGGTTGGGGCGTTCCAAATAAATCTTTTTCAATTTCAGTAAGGAAATATGGGTTATTATAGGCTTCACGTCCAATCATCACACCATCAAATGTTTTTAACGCATCATGAGATTGGCTTAATGATGTGATTCCGCCATTTAGTATGATTGATAAGTGTGGAAATTTTTCTTTTATCTTTGCGGCAATATCATAACGAAGTGGGGGGATTTCTCTGTTTTCTTTAGGCGATAATCCTTTTAACCATGCTTTTCTTGCGTGAATAATAAATGTTTCGCATCCTGCGTTTGAGACTTTTGAAATAAATTTTTCAAGAAAAACATAATCTTCAGAATCGTCAATTCCAATTCGACATTTTACAGTGACAGGGATTTGAACAACTTTGTTCATCGTCGAAACGCAGTCCGCAACAAGGTTAGGCTCTGCCATAAGGCAGGCACCAAATTTGCCTTTTTGAACACGGTCAGAAGGACAACCACAATTTAAATTGATGGCATCATATCCAAAATCTTCACCTATTTTTGCACATATTGCTAAATCATGTGGTTCAGAACCGCCCAATTGTAAAACAACAGGATGTTCTATTTTCGAAAACCTCAAATATCGTTCTTTATCACCATTTAAAATTGCGCCCGTTGTAATCATTTCTGTATAAAGCAATGCATTCGGGGATAAAAGTCGATGAAAAACGCGACAATGCCTGTCCGTCCAATCAATCATTGGGGCAACTGACAGTTTATGACTTGAATTTTGTCCAGCTTTTCTCATAATGGCAATTGATTTACGATATAAACCCCTCACTCGTCCAGAACTTATAGTGATATGATGCGCAACCTGACTGTATTTTTAATTTTTTTATGCGCCTTCTCTGTTTCGAATGCCAATTCTCAAGAAATTAATTCTTCTATATCTCAATCTGCTGATGATTTGGGGGCTGTTGCTACATCTCTTCCATTACCAAGATTCGCCTCCCTTAAATCAGATAATGTTTATGTGCGTGCTGGGCCTTCTATGGATTATCCGATTAAGTGGATTTATAAGAAAGAAGGATTACCCGTTGAAATTGTTCAAGAATTTGATTCATGGCGTAAAATAAAGGATGACCAAGGTGGGGTTGGCTGGGTTCATAAAATACTTCTAACGGGTAAAAAAACGGCCTCAATTAATAGTGCTGATTTGCCAGTTGCATATAACAACCTTAAAATGGATAGACCCATGGTCAAATTTGAAAAAGGGGTCATTGTCAGTATGGAAGAATGTCAAAAATTAATGTGCCGTGTCTTATTTACACCATATGAAGGGTGGATTGAGAAAAAGTATCTTTGGGGTGTTTACGGATCGGAAATTTTTAAATAAACTAAACGAATCAGAGGCTTGTTCCACAGCTTTTGGCCTAGCAAATACTATTCACATTTTTATCCACAGATTTATCACCATATTATCCACATTGCTTTGACTAGCATTCTGAACGGAGAATCACATTTATGTTGAGCGTCGAAAAAGCCGAAGTCGCACATTTGCTTCAAGAGAGCCTATCTAAAATGGCCTATGTTGAAGGCAAGGGAACTGATATCAGATTGATGTTACAGGTTATGGGCGGCGTTATTACTGAGACTGCCTTCTTTTTCGAAGAGCCAGATGAAACGTTACAAGTTATTTATACTAAAATTGGAGCCTCATTAGGGTCGGATGCTTACGAAGGTGATTTGCCTTATTGGTTGGATTTAGACCCTGTTGAAATTGACAGCTATACCGAGCGTGGACGCCAATTGGCTCGCCTTGGAATGGAAGATTGGGCTGATTGCGAATTTGGATTTGTAGATATGCTGACCATGCTGACTCATCATATTATTGTGAGTTGGGAGGAGGAGGGAATACCTCGTGCTGAAAGTTTTCGTCTTTTGATTGAATATGCAACGAGATGTATGTGTTTTGAAATAGCTGCACAAGAGCTTTGCGATGTACTGATTGAGAAAAAAATGGGTCGCGATAGTTGGACTTTGGGCGACTGTCTGGGTGGGCTTTCTGGGGCTGCTGGATGGCGACTTGCAAAACTAAACCTTCTGTACAAAAAGATTCCAAAAGATGATGCAGTAACACCTGCTCAATTTGACCTTGAACATTTGGTGACGGCCATGACAACCGAGGCCGTTCGGATGGGCGTTCCCGCTGGAAGTGATTGGCGTTTTGGGTTGGCCGCAAATGATTGCCCTGTTAATCCACCGATAGAGCTTTTGAACGGTGTTGAACCTTATGCTCAATTATTTTTCTCTGCTATCCCAATGCATGATTTGCGTGATCAGGCTGTTGCGTGTGCCAAAGCTGCTGGAAGAATGCTGGCGGTCCTATCAACTGGGGATGAGCCAGAAATTGCCCCCGTTATTGCGAAGCCTTTGGCGATGATGGCGATTACTGAGACTTATCAGGCATTTTGGGCAGGATATTAGTTCATTTGATTTTACAGCATGTGCGTTTTTATTTATTTTGTGATAAAATACAATAATGCTTTATTTTAAAGCGAAGGGACTTGAAATTGAACATTTGGTTTTTGCTATGGATTTTTGTGGCTTGCTTTATTTTAGGCACTAGTTTTTGGTCGCTTTCAATTCTTGCTCGTCAAAAGAAATCATGGGAAATTGTTTCTAAAAATAATCATCTTCAATATTCCTCCGCAGCAGTTTTTAAATCCCCTGTCATTAGAGGGAACTTTAATAGTGTTCCGATTGAGATTTTTTCTGATGTTCAAATTTCTGGAGGAGCCAGAGATAAATCCCAAAGGACTATCATTCAAATGACTTTGAAGGGGCCTATGTTATGCGAAGGGGCTATTGCTTCCATGCCATTCAAGCATTTTATTGATGGGCTTCAATTACCGGATACCCTGTCTGATGACGCGTCTTTGGGAATTATAAAAGAAATTTATATTCGCTTGCAGAATAGGGAAGTTATCAAACCTTACTTTACAAAGGAGAGAGTACAGGCTCTCAACGCTTTATTGAATATTAAAAATATGCCTGCGCTTATCATTTTCGGGAGCAGGGATACAGTCTTAAGAATAGAAAGTGCCGATCCATTTGACAATCCAGAACGCTTTCAAAAGTTTCTGACCAAAGCAACAGAGGCCGCAAAGATTATTTCGATTTGAAATATTCCAATGAAAATATTCTAAAGCCGTCCCATCGCTAAATATTTTTGTTCTCGACGTTTAATGAGACGATCTGAATCCCAAGGCATCAATTCTGACAGGCCTTTTTCAAGCTGTTTTGAAACTTGACCAATGGCTTCCAATGGATTGCGGTGTGCTCCACCCATTGGCTCGGGTATAATTGTATCAACCAGTTTAAGGGATAATAAATCTTGCGCTGTGAGTTTGAGTGCTGTTGCTGCATCCTCTGCCTGCTGGGCAGATCTCCATAAAATAGACGCGCAACCCTCAGGCGAGATAACAGAATAAATTGAATGTTCCAGCATATAAACCCTGTCAGCTGTTGCAATTGCAATCGCACCTCCCGATCCGCCTTCGCCAATCACCACTGAAATCATCGGCGAACGAAGGCCTAAACAAGAATCAATGGATTGGGCAATGGCTTCGGCTTGACCGCGAGCCTCTGCCTCTACGCCGGGGTATGCACCAGCTGTATCAATGAATGAAAGGACAGGGAGTTGAAATTGTGAGGCCATATCCATGAGACGAATAGCCTTTCGGTATCCCTCAGGTTTAGCCATACCAAAATTATGACGGATACGAGTTTCTGTATCATGGCCTTTTTCTTGTCCCATAATCACAACAGAACGACCATTGAAGCGGCCAAGTCCACCAACCAAAGCTTGGTCCTCGCCAAATCGTCTGTCTCCTGCAAGGGGAGTAAAATCAGTTATCAAATTTTTGATATAGTCTGCAAAATGAGGGCGCTCAGGGTGACGGGCTACCAATACTTTTTGCGCAGGTAATAACTTGCTATAGGTAGTGACCATTAGCTTTTCGGCCTTAGTCGAAAGTCGATTGATTTCCTCAGCAATACTAAAATCTTTGCTGCTATGCATATTTCTTAGTTCAGCAATTTTGCCTTCTAATTCAGCAATCGGTTTTTCAAATTCTAAAGCAACCATAATTAAAACGAATCCTCTATATTATTATTGAGAGCTATCATAACAAAACAGGCAGTCCGTTACAAATCGGGTCTGCCTGTTCCATAATCTTTGAATAAAAAATACTATGCTTTTTTCGCGAGAGGATGTTTTTCCTCAACAGTTTTTTTCAATTTTGCACCAATCATATGTGTGTAAATTTGAGTGGTTGCAATATCAGCATGACCCAACATTTTCTGAACAGCACGAAGGTCGGCTCCATTGCTTAACAAATGTGTTGCAAAGGCATGGCGAAGAATATGCGGACTAACGCGTTCCTCATCAATTTTTGCAGCACGTGCCAAATCTTTGAGTAATTGAGCAAAGCGTTGACGTGTTAAATGGCCTGAATCGGATGTACGAGATGGGTATAGCCATTTAGACATACGACCTGTTTCATCAGATGTCGCAAACTGTTGACGAACATTAAGATATGTTGCCAAAGCTTTTTGTGCAGAGTCAGATAGAGGAACCATACGTTCACGACCACCTTTGCCTTCAACCATAATAAACTGAGCACCTTCTGCAATAGCAGCCGTTGGAAGCCCAACAAGCTCGGAAACCCGAAGGCCTGTTGCATAAAGCAATTCAAGCAAGCAAACGAGACGAACGCTTTCTGCTCCACCTTGTCCAGCGGCTACAGTAATAAGTGTCTCAACTTCACCTTCAGTCATTGTTTTAGGCAAGGTACGTGTTTGTTTTGGACTATCAATTGTTGTTGTTGGATCCTCTTTGCGAACATTTTCAGATACCAAATAGCGGTAAAATTGACGCAAAGCAGAAAGGCGACGGGCAACTGTTCGAACAGCAATCTGGTTTGAACGGGAACCTTTTGTATGTATCTTATTACTAAGATCATTCAAATAGGCCTTTAAATCTTCTGGAGTTGCGGTGTCGATTTCTTTTTTACGATCTGCACGAAGGTAAAGGCTTACATCCGCAAGATCGCGCCAATAGGCATGACGCGTGTTCAAAGCTGCACCGCGCTCTGAAGTTAGCATATCAAGGAATGAATCCACCCATTTGGATAGATTTGGTTTAGGCATTGCTGGACGACCTGGACGAGCCATAATATATTTCTCCTTATTTATTTATCTTAATTAAATTCCCTAACACTTCCCGTGTCAAAGACATTGTTTCTTCAGTTAACCCCGCAGAATTAAGTGCCTCTAAAATCTGATAAAAGACAGCTGGGTTGATTTTATCCAGCGGTTTATCGTCAAGTATTTTAAGACTCCTAATAACAACCCGATTCATCTGCTTCTTACTGGCTGATTCTATCAGGGTACTCAGTTCTTCATCACTATGCATTACATAATTGCCAGACTCTGTCAAGCTATATATATTGTCATAAGGTGATTTAATATGTTTCTGGGGGTAATTTGCGTATTTAAGCGCCAATAACAATGGATTTTGATTTTTTTCAGAAAGCTGTGAGGAAGAATCATCTGTCCCCAATAAGGAATCAATGAGAATTGATTCTCCATCAAAGCTGTTATCTGAACTATATTCAGACAAATTCAAAACTTTGCGAACAAATTTTTCGGGCAGTTTTTGATTAGTTAACGCTAAAGACCTAAGGGTAAGTGAGCCGTACTCTTCAGGGTATGCCATTTTAGGTTGAGCGTAAAGAGGAAGGAGCAATGTTAGCATTATATCACTTCTGGCAAGGCTAAGAAGCTCAGGGGAAATTGATGAAAGATTAGAGGACTCTTCGTAAAGTCTAAAATAATCGCCATAAAACGGAGCGGCGCCGTCAGCAATAATGGATTTTATAAAAGCTAGCGCAGAATTATCATCGATAATTCCTCTTCTTATACCTTCCTTCAAAAGGGTAAAAGAGGTCTCAATATGAGGCATATAGTTCAAAAATAAGGCAAGATGCTTATCATTGATCTCTTTCAAAATATTAGAATTCGAAAAAAATCTTTCAAAAAATCCAGATTTTAAAAGGGCAATTGTTGTAACAATATCGAGTTCATTAATATCGGCGGTTGTTTTGGGATTTGAAACAACAATAGAAAGATATGCCCTTGATGCATTTTCCAAACGCAATTCGTCATCATCTCCAGCGGCAGGACTTAGAAGAGTCTGGCAAAATAAATCTAGGTTTTTCCAAAATTGAGGGTCATTGGTTTTAAGGGTATTAGTGAATGTCTTTTGATCAAGACATGCTACAGCAATATTATTTTGACCTAGAGTAGATTCTATACCCGCCCGCGCGGCTAAGGAAGACGGTGGAGGGGCTTCGTTAAGTTTGTAGAGAGATTGAGCATCTTTGAAGTTACCTAAATCAACTAATTTATTGAGACGGTGGGCATAAAGTCCCTCCTCACTCTCTGGCAATTTATCTTTTGGAGCCCCAGAAGAAAGGAGAGCTTTTATCGATAAATTGCGAACGGATTTACTAGCGGTTAAAGTACCATTTTCCATGAGAAAAGGCTTAAGGTCTGTCCATGATAAACCATTCCAAAAATCATTTTGGAACCCGTCCATTGGAAGGGGGCTTAAGGAATCTAAATGCGATAAATCCGTTAAAATTGAATTATTTTCAGGAGCTGCCTTTGATAATTCATCAGTCCCCGATTGAACGGGCTTGATTTTTGAGGGCATCACATTAAGAGGTTTGGGAATAACAGGGGCGTTTAAAGTTTCTTCCGCATAGGAATGGTTTAATGAAAATAATCCAAAAACAAAAAAGGCTAAAATGGTATATTTCATATCTAATTTTCTTGTATTGATATGGGTTTTGTAACTGTTTGTTGATCTATATGAACATCAGAAATGCTCAAATATATAAAACCACCAATGATAGCGACAAGAATTATTCCTATCAGGCCTCCAAAAAGTTTCATAACAACTCCATTTAAAAATTGATTCTTAATTTTTTTATATTAAGGATGAAAAGACTTTATGAACAGTAATTTTTCATTTATCACTACATATATGAACAAAAATGAAAAAAATGTTGAGTCGATTAAAGGTAATTTAGAAAAACCCATCGTTTTGGTAGGTTTGATGGGGGCTGGTAAGACCACTGTCGGAAGAATATTGTCTGACATGCTTGGTTGGCCTTTTTATGATTCTGACGATGAAATCGTAAGGGCTGCTGGTAAATCCATTTCTGCTATTTTTGAAGAGGAAGGCGAGCCAGCCTTTCGTGATTTGGAACGCATTACGATGAAAGGCCTTCTCCGTCATTCAAAATGCGTGATTGCATCTGGTGGAGGATCGATGTCCATCCCTGAGACTGCGAATCTCATTTTAGAAAACAGCCTATGTCTATGGCTTGAGGTTCCGCTTGATACTTTAATAGAGCGCACAAAAGATTCGAACAGACCATTATTGAAGCATGGAAATGCGGAAGAAATTCTTGGCATGCTCATGGAAAAAAGGCGTGATGCTTATATGCAGGCGCATCTTCATATCCTTGATGACGACCTAAGTCCTGAGGATATATCAGAGAGAATTCTGATGCAGATATGCGAGTATTTATTTGATACTGATCAAATAGAGGAGGATGACAAACATATTCCTCAAGCTCTCTGTCTTACTGTTTCCCTTAATGACAGAAGCTACCCAATCTTTATCGGGGCGGATTTACTGAATGATTGCGATGTTTGGCTTCCCGAAGAATTTAGAAATAAAAAGGCATTTATAATTACGGATTACAATGTAAGAGCTGTTGTAACTGATAAATTTCAAGCAGCCATTAAACCCCATATGAAATCCGTATCCGTTATTGAACTTCCACCCGGAGAGCAGACCAAATCATTTGATAGATTTCAAGTTATCATTGAATGGTTACTTGAAAGTGGAATCAAAAGAGATTCACTCATTTTTGCTGTTGGCGGTGGAGTTGTTGGTGATTTATCGGGATTTGTGGCGGCATCTGTTTTGCGTGGTGTTGATTTTATACAAATTCCAACCACACTTTTATCAATGGTTGATAGCTCTGTTGGCGGAAAAACGGGTATCAATTCAAAATTTGGAAAAAACCTGATTGGAGCTTTTTATCAGCCACGTGCCGTTATTGCAGATTTAAATTCTTTGCAGACTTTACCACCTCGTGAATGGCTTTCAGGGTATGCAGAGATAGTTAAAACGGCATTATTGCGGGATGGTGAGTTTTTTACATGGCTTGAAATTAACCTTGGTAAGTTGATTGAAAAGAATCATATGACTGTTATGCGTGCCATTGAAAAATCTTGTAATATGAAGGCTGATATTGTTGCAGACGATGAACATGAAGAAAATGGAATGCGTGCCAAATTAAATCTGGGGCATACATTTGGGCATGCTTTGGAGACATTATGTGGATATAGCTCTGAGTTATTACATGGTGAGGCAGTTGCAATTGGATTGGTTTTGGCGGCACGCCTCTCTCAAAACATGGGTCATATCACTGAAAGTGATGTTTTGCGTGTGTCTCACCATTTAAGAGCGATAGGATTAAGGACTGAAATTCGTGATGTCAAATTACCCGATGGAACAACCTGTGATGATATAATCGATGTGATGCGTAAAGATAAAAAATCAACCAACGAAGGAATGGTATTTGTTATCATGACCCGTTTAGGTGACGCAGAATTAGCCTATAACGTCCCCGAAGAAATGGTTCGTAAAGTTATTACGGAGTCGATGTAGCCATTAGCCATTTTTCAATGATTTCTATTTGGTCCGATGTGAATAAAGAAGGTACGTGGCCAGCCCCGATAATTGTTTCTGATTTAAATTTATTATTTGGCTTACGGAGTATCATCTGTTCTAAAACACGCAGCGGAAAAAGCGTTGATAATTCGCCGCGCAGAGACAGTGTGGGTTGATATGTTTTTTCCCAAAATCCCCATAAGTCTTGATTTCCCAATGGTTCAGTATCAAATTTCTGAGCAATTTGAGGGTCGAAATTCTTGACGTATATTCCATCTTCTCGTTTCTTTAAGGCAATTTCGGCAAAGTATAACCATTGATGTTCATCGAGAGGGCCTCTTGAATAGGGGGTTCCAATAGCCATTTTCAAAAAAGGAACAGCAAATGTTGGATGAGTATATTCAGGATTTAATTTTAAAATTTGTGAGATAAAATTCAAATCAAATTGTGGTACCTCTGGCCCAATATCAGACAGGATAAGTCGATTGATAGGAGAATTGTCTAGTCCAGATAAACGGAATCCTAATAGGCCTCCCATTGATACACCCAACCAATCACAGGATGAAGGATAGTTACATCCTATAATGTTTAACAGAGCGTTTAGGTCAATCAAATATTGGTCAAAATTATAATCGTCTGGGTTTTCAAAATAAGAACTTTCACCCCGTCCCGCCATATCAATTGCAACAACCCGATAATTTTTTTGTGATAAAACTTCACCAATAAATTTAAAATCTTGAGAATTACCCGTTAGGCCATGAACACAAACAAGGGTATTAGGGTTTTCTTCCCCCCAAATTTTATAATGCAGAGGGTAGGTTTTTCCAGATGCGGTTGTATCAAAAGTTGCTGATTTCATAGGGTGTATTATATAGAAAGGCTGGCTCACTTCAAGATGTTAAGGGAAATGTTAGTTTTTAAAATTATATCATACCTAATAATAATCTAGGCAAACAACTTAACCCATTCGGTTGTGTCATTGATAGCACGTATGGCCATTTCTTTTTTCTTATCACGACCTCGGGCTTTGGTTATAATATCAGGGAATAATCCAAAATTAACATTCATTGGTTGAAACGTTTCTGCCTCTGCCCCCCCTGTGATATGAGAGAGGATTGCACCCAATGCTGTTGTTGGTGGTGGTAATAACATCTCTATTCCAAGGCGTTCACACGCTGCCAGACGACCAGCAATTAAACCAACAGCGGCGCTTTCAACATATCCTTCGCATCCTGTAATTTGACCTGCAAAGCGAATGCGCGGCATCACCTTTAAACGTAATTGCTTATCAAGAAGCCGAGGGGAATTGATAAACGTATTACGGTGTAGACCCCCCAGCCTTGCAAATTCTGCGTTCTCTAAACCCGGTATCATTTTCAGGACGCGCGTTTGTTCGGCATATTTCATTTTGGTTTGAAAACCAACCATATTATACAGTGTTCCAAGTGCATTATCCTGACGTAATTGAACAACAGCATGTGGCCGTTCGCCCGTATGTTGATTGGTCAGGCCAACTGGTTTCATTGGGCCAAAGCGAAGTGTTTCAATCCCCCGTGATGCCATGACTTCAATTGGCATACATCCTTCGAAATAAGGCGTATTTTTTTCCCATTCTTTAAATTCACTTTTCTCAGATGTTAAAAGAGCATCAATAAACGCATCATATTGCGCCTTATTCATTCCACAATTGATATAGTCTTTGCCATTTCCGTTGGGGCCTTCTTTATCATAGCGTGATTGGAACCACGCAACATTCATATCAATCGATTCTTTATACATGATGGGAGCAATGGCATCAAAGAATGCGAGTGAGTCTTCACCCGTCAAATCACGTATGGCATTTGCCAAATCAGGGGAGGTTAGGGGGCCAGTCGCGATGATAACGCAATCCCAATCTTCTGGAGGAAGACCCGCAACTTCGCCTCGTTCAATCGTGACAAGTGGATGTTCAGACAAAGTTTTGGTAACACCCGCAGAAAATAAATCACGGTCAACAGCCAATGCGCCCCCCGCAGGAACGGCGGCCTTTGCGGCTTCACGCATTTGAAGAGAATTACAAATCCGCATTTCTTCATGCAACACACCAACCGCATTATAATCTTTATCATCTGACCGAAAAGAGTTTGAGCAGACAAGTTCAGCAAGTCCGTTAGTTTTATGAGCATCCGTTGGGCGGTGAGGGCGCATTTCATGAAGGACAACAGGAACGCCCATATTCGCGGCCTGCCATGCAGCCTCAGTCCCCGCCATGCCACCGCCAATAATATGAATGGGTTTTAATATGGTCATTTTAATTTTGTTCCTTTGAAATCGTCTTTAACAATATTGTTGCAGAGGTCAATCCATTCGCATCCTTTACAAGCGGTACGGATTATACCAGTTTTATAATGTATTCGAAGTGCATTTATCAAGGTTTTCGTGAATGGGATAACAGAATTCATTTTTAAACTTGATAATTCATGAATACTTTGAAAATCTATTAAGGCCTCGTTGTCCCTATCAATAATACTTTTTTCATTGCAATGGCAATTTGTATCTTTGGTATCACAGAGACGAGGAGAGCATATATCATCGGGCCCAGAGATGATTTGGACTTCACAATCGCCCTTATCTAATTTTCTGATGACCTCATCATAATTGTCGGTAAAATTTTTGGTGTATCCTTTACCGATATAAGTGAGGATACATAAAAAATGGTGGGGGCGAAGGGAAATTTTGTATGTCATCTATGGACTATTTTCCAATAAGGGAAGAGGCAAAATTTCTTTTGATAAATGCCCTATAATTTTTTCCTTAATAGCACATAAAACGGCCCACCTATCATTTTCAAATTCCCCAAAACCCGATGGAAGATTCGGGTGATATGGCGAAAGTTCGGGATGAACCCCCAGGGCGATTAGAAGGCCATTTCCCATTTTCTTCATAATGCCCGCGGCCCCTTCAATATCCTTATATCTAATAAATTGTTGGATCAATTTATCTTCTGATGGAGAAGGTAAGAATGTTGGGCCATTACAATTTAAAACTCTTAATAATTCTTGATGACCATCAACATGAATTCCTGCAAGGATATAATCATTCCACGGTGAGGCATTTAATTCTCGGCGAGTAATATGGTTAAATCCATGGCGTGCTGCCCCCTTGATAAGGCCTGCTCCCTTACGAGATTTATAGTCGCCATTGCGTTTTTGATATGAAATTTCTTCAAACATATAGTAGGAAGACGCACAGAATGTCCAAAGAATAAGCCCATCTTGTTCGATGGTTTCTTTGATAACTGCCATTTTTTCTGGAGGCAAAAGAGTAGGATAACAACTGTCTTCGTCATTTATGCCAGGCAGGATAAGGATATCATACTCTCTCATTGCATGACGACGTAGATGTTGTGGAAATATTGAAACAACTTCAGAATTAGGAAACATATACGTCAATGCAGGTTCAATCCCCTGACTGGAAAGTCCGCGATAGGAAAGACATGCAATACGCAGTTTTTGTGTAGTGAATTTTGAAATCATACGGGAACCTAGCAAATCAATTACCTATTGTCATCTCATCTTGCTTTTTAGGGGGCATTGTTTAATCATTTTGGCATGTCTATTTTTTCTTATTTGTCTGTTGGGTTTGACCTGTTGGGGAATGTTCCCTATCTTTATCAGGTTGCAAAAGGCACTGTTCGAACCCACCCGTTTACATGGCTTATCTGGACAATTTTAACTTTTATCATGGCGGTTGTTCAGGTTAATGAGGGGGCAGGCGGGGGAAGTTGGTTGCTTATAAACACCACTATTTTCAATACGCTTATTACCATATTTTCGTTCCGACAAGGGTTCAAAGAGATTGATAAAATGGATTATTTAGTTCTTTTCATCTGTCTGGCGTGTTTTCCTTTGTATTTGTACTTTAAACTGCCTCTCCTCACTGCAATAGTTATAACTTTTATTGATAGCGCAAGTTTTATACCAATGATCCGCAGATGTTTTAAAGACCCTCAGGGTGAAAGCGCAACTTTCCAATGGATGATGGTCGCTGCCTATTGTTGCAGTTTGCTGGCGATGGCGAATTATAGTCTAGCAATCTGCCTTTTCCCAGCGGCGATGATAGTGATGCACACCATAACTGGAATTATCATTCTGGTAGTTAAGAAAAAATGCCGAGTGTAAGGCTTTTATTTTCTAGGATTTCCCCTTGAAATAATTTTATTTATAAATTTTCTTTGAGGGTTTTTTCGAGTGTTTCGTCAAAATCAAAGTTTTGTTTCATATAGGTTTTATCTGCTTCAGGCGGTTCAGAACCTATGCCATGACGAATAATATTGCCAAACTCATTTAAGTTATATTCTCCACTAGCTTCAGCAATTTTGAAAAATTCATATTTACTGGGGTGGATTGCGATATAAGCCCAGAAATCAGTATCATCTGTTTTCTGACCTTTAACCAAGATAAAAATATAATCATTTTTATTGATAATCATTTTAGCCAATTCGCGGAGCGTCATTGTCATTATCACCGCCAACCATTGTTCCACGCAAGGACATTTTTGTTTTGGCAGCACATCCTCGATGTTTAAAGAACCACGAGGCAGACATTGCCATACCTGCAATAACAAAACCAACTTTACCCAGTGTGGTTTCAGAATTTATTGCTCCTGCAACTGAGGTATAAACTGCAAGTGGTAAAAGAAGTTGTGATGTTGCCAATTGGACAGCTCCCGCATAGCGAGAAGGTGCTGATCTTAAATCTTGATACATAACAGCCATAGGGGAACTGCTTGTTTTCATCATTTTTAGGACATCTGAGAAATGGTCTCCAAGCTCTTTAAAATCACCAATAACGCTACCTGCAACACTTCGAAATACCCTACTGAGAGAAGATGATTCTTTTTGTCTTAGTTCAGCTTTCTGTAATAACTCTTTTAAAATTGGGTCAGCTTTAAAATCTTCAATTTTATCTTGATCATTACTTGCTACTAATTCGGCATATTGGTCTATAATTTTATTATCATTATGCATTCTAGCCAAAGAATTGTGTATGTAGCGTGGACCAGCCTTTAGTAATGATGAGAGGGACGTTTCGCTTGAACTTTTCTTAACTCGTATAAAGTCACTGTGGTCTTGAACTTCAATATTGCTATCTTCATCAGATTCAGTCACAAAAATATCAACGACACCTGCGGCAAGGCTTCCTGCGCCAATAGCTGCTTCCATATAACCGCGAATAACATCAAAATTTGCAGTATTAGCCCCGTCTTTATTAGCAACCAAGGAACCAACGATTAGTAAACCTAGACCAGTTGTCATTTCAGCCATACGGCCAGCGCCATTTGGAAACATTTTAAAATTAAACGAGCGATTGAGTAAAAGCCATCTGTTATATTTATCCATTAAGATTTCTGAAGATTGTCCAAGTTTACTTTTCCCGTCTGTAAACTTAAATCGAAGTGATTGAGCATCAATTGCATCTCTTCCAATACTTTCCCTTACAAAATCAGGTATTTCAGGAACTACTGCATTCCCGCCTTTCATTAAATCTTTGCCTTCACTATGGCGTACTAAATTAACACTATGAAGAACATCTGGGAAAAGGGCGAAGAAACGCCCAACTGCTGTTAGCGCATCTCCCGTAAAAATAGCTTCGGACACACCTGAGGCAATATAAAAACTCTCTGATCGCCCATCATCCAAACCATGTTGCCTGTCATGCTGAGGGACAACCCAATTTTTCCTAAAGTTGAAGGTTTCTTGTAATCCCCATGTCATTGTTTCTGCAACGAATACAGTTGGAGCAATAACTTTTTGTAATAAACTTTGTTTTGGCATTGAAAGTCTTTCTATTTTCTTAATAACGGATTAAATTTATATGAAAACTTTATTTGCTACAAGAAAAATTTTAATAATTTCTTATAACAAAACTATTAAAAGTCTTACCCCCTTGAAATATCGTTGTATTTATGGTCATTTAAGTCACTGAAATTTAAAGTTTTTAACATGGATTCGTCTCAACATGGCCTCAAGTGAATTTCTATTAAATTATTTGCCGATTATTGTTTTTTTGGGAATTGCGGCAGTTTTATCTTGTGCCATGGTTTTTGCCTCGCTTATCATTGGTAAAAATAAGCCTGATGCTGAAAAATTATCTGCATATGAATGCGGGTTTGATGCATTTGATGACACACGTAAAAAATTTGATGTACGGTTTTATTTAGTTGCCATTTTATTTATTATTTTCGATTTAGAAGTTGCGTTTTTGTTTCCTTGGGCAGTGTCTTTAGGCGAAATTGGGATGTTTGGGTTTTGGTCGATGGTTGTTTTTTTGGGAGTTTTAACAGTTGGCCTTGTTTACGAATGGAACAAGGGTGCATTGGATTGGGAATAGCATAAGATGAGTGAACGTCATATTTTTGAGGCTCCGAAAGTTCCGCTGGTTACAGATGTGCCCATGTTGCCTGCTGAAAATCAGGATGAGGCCGTTGCTAAACTGGCTCAGGAAGTGAGTGACAAGGGGTATGTTTTAACCCAAGCGGATAAATTATTTGATTGGGCGCGTCAGGGTTCAATGTGGCCAATGACCTTTGGTCTGGCATGTTGTGCGGTTGAGATGATTCATTCTTATATGTCGCGATATGATCTTGATAGATTTGGAATTATTCCGCGCCCATCACCACGTCAGGCCGATGTAATGATTGTCGCGGGGACACTCACCAATAAAATGGCACCTGCACTTCGTAAGGTTTATGACCAGATGGCTGAACCTCGATGGGTCATTTCTATGGGGTCGTGTGCCAATGGGGGCGGGTATTATCATTACAGTTATTCCGTAGTTCGGGGATGTGACAGGATTGTTCCTGTTGATATTTACGTTCCCGGTTGTCCGCCATCGGCTGAGGCTTTGGTTTATGGGTTGTTACAGTTACAGAAAAAAATTCGCCGTGAAGATACACGGATAGTTAGATAGAGATAAAAAAATGGTTGATCAAACATCCTCCACCCCAATTCCCCCAGTTGTCGAATCTGCACCAAAGGATCCGATGGTTGAATATGCCGAGGGGTTACATTCTAAATTGCCTGATGCTATTTTATCATTTGATACCAAGGGGAAAGAGCTTACTCTTCATGTAAGACGTGAAGGATTATTGGCGGTCATGGCGTATCTTCGTGATGGTGAGGAAACACAATTCAGGCAATTGATTGATATTTGTGGGGTTGATTATCCAAATCGTGTTGAAAGATTCGAAGTCGTTTATCAATTATTGTCGATGCGTCATAACAATCGCATTCGGGTCAAAATAACAACTGACGAAGAAACGCCTGTCCCAAGTATTTCATCCTTGTTTAGTTCCGCCCCGTGGGTTGAGCGTGAGACATGGGATATGTTTGGAATTATGTTTGACGGGTTGGCCGACCATCGTCGTATATTGACTGATTACGGCTTTGATGGTCATCCCCTCCGTAAAGATTTCCCGTTATCAGGTCATGTTGAAGTGCGTTATGACGCGGAACAGAAACGCGTGGTTTATGGACCTGTTACTTTGGCGCAAGATTTTCGTGTGTTCGATAATTTAAGCCCTTGGGAAGCATTGACCGATATTCAATTACCAGGAGATGAGAAATCAAGCATCAATCCCAACATGCCAAAAATCGGATGGCACCCCACAAATAAAGGGGCGGACTCATAAAATGAATAAATCTTTAGAAAAACAAACACCAGACCAAGAACATTTTATCAAACCCTATACCATGAATTTTGGGCCGCAGCATCCTGCGGCGCATGGAGTTTTGCGGCTTGTTTTGGAGATGGATGGGGAGATTATTGAACGAGCTGATCCGCATATTGGGTTGTTGCATCGTGGCACTGAAAAATTGATTGAATATAAAACCTATATGCAGGCGTTGCCCTATTTTGACAGGCTTGATTACGTGTCACCGATGAATCAGGAGCATGCCTTTGCCCTTTCAGTTGAAAAATTGATGGGGTTGGAAGTCCCTGAACGGGCGCAATATATTCGTGTTTTGTTTTGTGAGCTGACCCGTATCCTTAATCATATTTTGAATATCACGACTTTTGCACTTGATGTGGGTGCTATTACACCTGCGCTATGGGCGTTTGAAGAGCGTGAAAAGGGTATGGAGTTTTATGACCGCGTGTGTGGTGCGCGTCTTCATGCCAATTATATTCGCCCTGGGGGAGTATCGATGGATGTTCCTGTTGGACTCCTCAAAGATATGCAAGCATGGACAGAGAGCTTTCCAAAAATATTAAATGACTTGGATTCACTTTTAACAAATAACCGTATTTTCAAACAACGGACAGTTGATATTGGTGTTGTATCAAAGGAACAGGCATTGGATTGGGGATTTACGGGACCGTGTTTGCGTGCGTCTGGCGTGGCATGGGATTTACGCAAATCACAGCCTTATGATGTATATGATAGGATGGATTTTGATATTCCTGTTGGTAAAACAGGTGATTGTTATGCAAGGTATTTAGTACGCATGGAAGAAATGCGTCAGTCACTTCGTATTATGCAACAATGTTTACGTGATATGCCAGAAGGCGACGTAAGAATAAATGATTACAAAGTGTCGCCCCCGCCACGCGCTGAAATGAAAAATTCAATGGAGGCGCTTATACATCATTTTAAACTCTTTACCGAAGGCTATCACGTTCCTGCGGGGGAAACTTACACTGCGGTTGAAGCTCCAAAAGGTGAGTTTGGCGTATATTTGGTGGCCGATGGTACAAACCGCCCATATCGTTGTCACATTCGCGCCCCCGGATTTGCGCATTTGCAGGCGCTTGAGATGATGTCAAAGGGTCATATGTTAGCAGATGTGGTTGCCAATATTGGGTCTTTGGATATTGTGTTTGGGGAAATTGATAGGTAATTTCAATAAAAGTTTGACATTAAGTCATATAATTGTCATAAGTTAATTATGACTGATTTATCTATGATTACTAAAACTAAAGTTGAGATTGTTTTGACTGTCCCCGCAGAAGACGGTGTGCCATTGGTCACTGTGTTCAAGCGTGCTGGCAAAAATGGGGAATCTTGGTACGTACTGGCTGGAGGTAAATATGCCGAAGAAGGTAATGAGGCCGAAACAGTCTTTGGTGGGGCTATTCATGAGAGTGCCGAAGAATTAGGCATCAATTTGCAAATACATGATATTAAAGCGTTATTTGCGGATACGCTTTGTCATCCTAAAACGCCTTCTACTCTGACCAGCTTTGTGTTGGCTTCCTGTCCAAAAGGGCAGATTCCTAAAAATCTTGACCCACACGAAAATGGTGAGCTTTACTTTGTAAGTCCCGATGCCGCCTCCAAAATGATTGGGGACAGAGCAACAAACGAAGTTCACGAATTTTTGAAATATTTGGCATCCAAACGTCAGATGGAAAATAGCCCATCTTAATTTTTCCCCCTCAATAATCTCTGTAAACAACTTAAACCTTGCTTGATAAATCATGGCCTAAAGGGTAAACAGAGAGTAGAGAAATATTTAGGATTTATCATGAAAAAGCCAGTTGATTTAAATGCGGCGTATCAGCCAAAAGAATTTAATTTTCGCAATGAAAAATTAGTTGCTGAAATTTTATTACGCTATCCAAATGGCAAACAAAGGTCAGCAATCATGCCTTTGCTGGATTTGGCACAACGTCAAGTCGGAGAGGACGGACTAGCCGCTAATCCTCCGTTTGGTGGATGGATTCCTCGGGCAGCGATGGATAAAATTGCAGAGATTGTTGATGTTCCACCTGTCAAAGTTTATGAGGTTGCCACATTTTATTCGATGTATAATTTAGCACCTGTTGGAAAATATTTGGTTCAAATGTGTACGACAACACCGTGTATGCTCTGTGGGTCTGGCGATATTGTTAAAACGTGTGAAAAAGAATTGGGCATTCATACAGGAGAAAGCACAGCAGATGGGATGTTTACAATTGTTGAAGTTGAATGTTTAGGGGCGTGTGTCAATGCCCCGATGGTTCAGGTCAATGATGATTATTTCGAAGATTTAACGCCAGAAAGTATGAAAACGTTACTGTCAGATTTAAGAAATGATAAGCCAGTTTCCGTTGGATCACAAAAAGGCCGCAGAGCATCAATGGCATTGACAGGCACAACAACTTTAGCAGAACAAGCTGATAAATTAGGAATTAAAAAGGCAGGATAGATTAGGTGATTTATATTGCTCTGGGTGCAAATTTACCTTCTCAATTTGGAAACCCGCGCGAGACATTGAAGCGTGCAATCAATGAAATTGCAAAATATGATATTCACGTTCTTTATCAATCGCCCGTTTATTTAACTGCTCCAGTCCCCATTTCAGACCAGCCTTGGTATCATAATGCTGTGATAGGTGTTTCAACTGATACGTCACCAACGGAGCTGATTAAAACTCTTAAAAATATTGAACATGATTTTGGGCGCATCAATTCAGAACGTAATGCGCCGCGTGTGATTGATTTAGATATTATTGCCTATCATGATATTGTCCAACCCCATGACCACCTGACGATTCCACACCCGCGGATGCATGACCGAGCTTTTGTTTTATGCCCTTTGCGAGATATTGCGCCAAACTGGGTTCACCCTATCTCTAAAAAACATATTGGACAATTGATTGATGAATTACCTGTGGGGCAAAATATTCAAAAAATAGACCGCCCCCTTATTATGGGGGTCGTGAATGTAACCCCCGATAGTTTCTCTGATGGGGGACAGTTCATTTCTATAGATAAAGCAATCTCTCATGGCTTAAAATTGATTGAAGAGGGCGCAGATATATTGGATATTGGTGGCGAATCAACGCGCCCCCATTCAACAATTATTTCCCCCGATGAAGAACAGAGACGAATTCTTCCAGTTATCCAAGGTTTAAAGAAGGCTGGGGCGTTAATTTCAGTGGATACCCGAAATTCAGAAACTATGAATATGGTTCTGGGGGCGGGGGTGGGAATGATAAATGATGTCACCGCACTTACCCATGACAATCATTCAATCAATGTCTTAAAAGATTCTGACTGTCGTATTTGTTTGATGCATATGCAAGGCACACCAGAGACGATGCAGAAAAATCCGACCTATTTCGATGTTGTAGAGGAGGTTTACGATTTCCTGAATCATCGTATAGAATTTTGTGTGGGGCAAGGGATTGAAAAAAATAGATTGATTATTGATGTTGGAATTGGCTTTGGAAAAACACTTCATCATAATATCAACCTATTAAAAAACCTGTCACGGTTTCATGAATTGGGTGTCGATATTTTATTGGGGGCATCACGCAAAAGTTTTATTGAGAAAATATGTGAGCGCCCTATCATGCCCAATGATAGATTAGGAGGGTCTCTTGCTGGAGTTGCATCGGCCTGTCAACATAACGTCCGCATCGTTCGTGTTCACGATGTATCTGAAACACGCCAATTTATGGACGTGTTTCAGAAAATTTCTGATTAAGTGTTTTTGACTTCACCGTGATGATGTGGATGATGTTCAACATTCGGCTTACCAAAGAAACCACCAATCATCATCCCTAGAATGGCCGCCACAAACCCCGCAAGTTGGGGTGGGCAAACACCTTCACCTTCAGGGGATATTTGTTCCATAAAGAGCCAAGTTCCGATTCCCAACAGAATTGAGAGGAGGGCTCCTGCCGTATTGGCTCGTTTCCAAAAAACGCCTGCGGCTAATGGAACAACCGCACCAACGAGAGTTATTTTATAGGCGTCTTCCACCATACTAAAAATATTTTTATCTGAATTAAATGCATATATTAAAACCAATCCACCAAAACCAACAACACTTCCGCGAATTAGCAATAAAAGTTTTTTATCATTCATGTGGGGCAAAATATTTTTCATGATATTTTCAGCAAAAACAACCGAAGGAGCCAAAAGTGTTCCCGATGCTGTCGACATAATGGCAGAGAGGAGAGCTCCAAAAAACATAACCTGAACCCAAACGGGGGTATGTGTTAAAATCATTGTTGGTAAAACTCGTTGACTATCTTCTGCCATCAATTGATTGGTTGTCGCAGGGTCAATAAGCAAAGCCGAGTAGGCAAGGAAAATGGGGACAAAGGCAAAAATAATATAAAAACTTCCCCCCAAGATTGAGCCATGCATCGCTGTCTTTTCGTCTTTTGCAGACATCACACGTTGAAATACATCTTGTTGCGGAATAGACCCAAACCCCATTGTAATCCAAGCGGTTATAAAGGCCAAAACAGAAACCCATGTCAGTTCAGGGAAAAATCCATTCAATTTACCAGCATCAATTGCATGATGAACAACGACATCCGCCCCGCCTGCTTTATCCGACACGAAGACAGCGACAATTGCCATACCAATTAGAATAACTATCATCTGTAGAAAATCAGTCATCGCAACTGAGAACATTCCGCCAAAGAATGTATAGAATAAAACGATGACCATTCCCAAAACCATCCCCATATCTTGGGATACTGCGCCATCTGTTACAATGTTAAAGACAAGACCTAAAGCCACGATTTGTGCCGACACCCAGCCCAAATAGGAAATACAAATAAAAATGGACACCATCAATTCAACAGGTCGCCCATATTTATGGCGATAGAAATCCGCAATCGTTAAAAGCTTCATTCGATAAAGCGGTTTTGCAAATAGCAGTCCAACAAGAATAAGACAAAGCCCAGCCCCAAAAGGGTCAGATACTATTCCGCCAATCCCTTCATCAAGGAATGTGGATGATATGCCCAATACAGTTTCCGACCCAAACCACGTTGCAAAGACAGTCGCAATCGTGATGTAGAGGGGGAGGGATCGTCCTGCAACAACATAATCAGCAGAGGAATGAACTTTTCGTGCAGCATATAGTCCAACTCCAATAGATAATGCAATATAGATAGCAATAAAGGTGATGAGCATATGTTTCCCCCAGATAAAATATAACCCCTATATTTTTTCATATTTATTGAATCTGTCAAGGTTCAATTTATGATAAGACAAAGTTTTCAGGATGAAATTTAAATGGAGGTAGTTTTTAATGAATATAAAACAAACAATCTTAAGGAACTCGATAAATTTGTTTGCCGCGCAGTGTCAACATCTTCAATCAATTGTGAAAGAGATTGATCTTTCTCCACGGCAATTTTAACCAATTCATCCCAAAAAGGTTGTTCAAGAGATACTGATGTTGAATGCCCCGCGATAGTAACTGTCCGTTTGATAACAGGGGCAGCTAAATATGAAACTTTTAAATCTGGAACTTTAGTCACGCGGTCTGACCATATCCTCTGGGATAATCCATGATTTAAACTGCTCATCGTTCATTAACCCAAGAGATTTTCCAGCCTCTAAAAGTGATGTGCCTTCTTGATGTGCTTTTTTGGCAATTTTGGCAGCGTTATCATATCCAATATGTGGATTAAGCGCTGTTACTAACATCAAGCTTTCATTTAAAAGTTTTGAAATGCGACGTTCATCCGCTTCAATTCCTACGATACAATTTTCGGTGAGAGAGCGTGAGGCATCCGCAATCAATCGAATAGATTGCAAAACATTAAAAATTATAACAGGTTTAAAGACGTTCAATTCAAAATGGCCGTTAGAGCCTGCAATCGTAACTGATACATGGTTGCCCATTACTTGGGCGCAGACCATGGTCATTGCCTCGCATTGGGTTGGGTTAACTTTGCCCGGCATAATTGATGACCCCGGTTCATTTTCAGGCAAAATAATTTCACCAATCCCACACCGCGGCCCCGACCCCAGCAGACGAATATCATTAGCAATTTTCATCAGGGATGTGGCAATTGTGTTTAATACGCCCGACACTTCAACCATTGCATCATGTGCGGCTAAGGCTTCGAATTTATTTTCAGCGGTTACAAAAGGAAGCCCTGTAATTTTTTCAACATTCTTTGCAAATAATTCAGCAAAGCCTTTTTTCGAATTGATACCCGTTCCAACGGCTGTCCCACCTTGTGCAAGTTGCATTAAACGCGGAAAAGTTGCTTTCACACGGTCAATACTAAATTCAATTTGTTTGGCGTATCCTGAAAATTCTTGTCCCAATGTTAAAGGGGTCGCATCCATTAAATGAGTGCGACCAATTTTAACGATATGGTCAAATTCTTTTGCCTTCTTATCTAACGCTGCGTGCAACATCTCAAGCGCAGGAATAAGTTCATGGATAATTTGTTCGCCCGCCGAAATATGCATGGCTGTTGGAAATGTATCATTCGATGATTGTCCCATATTGACATGATCATTGGGATGCACGGGTTTTTTAGAACCCATAACGCCGCCAAGCATTTCAATGGCACGGTTCGAGATAACTTCGTTCGCATTCATATTAGTTTGTGTGCCCGACCCCGTTTGCCAAACAACCAAGGGAAAATCATTTGATAAACGACCATCCATCACCTCTTCTGCCGCTCCAACAATCGTTTGACCTAATTTTGTATCCAGCACACCCAATTGAATATTGGTCTGTGCAGCCGCAGCTTTTATAACCCCTAATGCACGAATAAGGGGTGTTGGCATACGTTCTCCACCGATTTTGAAATTACCGAGGGAGCGTTGAGTTTGAGCCCCCCAGTATTGATGGCTTGGAACTTCTAATTCTCCAAATGAATCGGTTTCTATGCGGAAAGTCGTTTCAGAAGCTTTAAGAGCGGTATTGGTCATTTTAATTAGAATCTCCCAGATGTTAAGTTCTATCTTTTACAGGATTTTGAAGTGGCAGAGAAGAGGGATATAAAAAGCTTGCACTTATTGTCATATTTGCTGTATCGATGGTTTTTTAAAAGGAAGTATTATGATCCAAGTCCCCATTGATCAAAATTTTTTGGAGAGTGTTCAGTCTCTCCGTATGCCAAGTGGAACGGCGAATAAGCAAGATGTGACGACCCATCAAAACATAAGCTCAGAATTTAATGCCATGATTAAAGTGGAAGTTATAAGAACAAAATTTATCAAAGATAGGATAGAGTTTTTATTGCCCCCTGACTTAATGAGGCTTTTTAAAATTGCAACAAGTCCAGCAGGCAGACTTAATAATAATGAGGATGGGCTAAGACTATTTGGATTTATTAAAGATGATATTTTTGCACATATTCCTGACTATGAATCAAAAGCGACTCCCGATCAGGCAAAACCAATTATTATTAGCGGAAAAGAAATTATATTAACTATGAGTCGGCAAGTTGCTATAAACCAATTAAATCGCGTTGCCTCAAAACTAGGGTTTGCAGAGTTAAAACAAGCTTGTGTTAGAAGTTTACAGGATCAATTTAGCCAAAAAGATATTATAGATACAATTCATGCTTCAGGCTTAAAAGCACCAAACAGAAGGGTCGTAGCATCTATACTAAAGGTCGCTGATGAAATGTCTTCACCTCGAGTTTAAGGGCTGCTTTTCCCCACAAAATAAAACGCCCCTGCAATGACGAAAGGGCGTTTTGAAATGATATTTAAAATTCCAGAATTATGCAGGTTCTGGAGTGCGTAAACCTCCCACTGGTTTTACACTAGCGACTAAGGTTTGATTTCCTTCACTTACATTTGTTAGTTTATCTAGTTTTGCCATACGATTAGCCCATCCTTTTTCAAATATTGCCTGTGATGGGTCATTAGAAATAATACTTGCATATTTTTGGGCGCGAAAATCGAGCATTGAATCAGCGTCCGCGCCAGTTTTTGCAATCATCTTATTAGCAAAACCAACGCCATGATTGACGGCAGCATCAAAGGCCACTAGGCGAGCTGAAGGGGACATACCCTCAATTCCATTTACAGTGTCCCAATACTTAGTTTTGTAGGTCATCATAGTTGTTTGCATAGCTCCATCTTTATCACCTCGACTGAGCTGTTCCATAATTTTAGCATATTCTGCTGGATTTGAACGGGATGCTATACCATAAATTGTAGCTCCACCTTTGTCATTTCTATGGTTTGAAAAACCACCTTCGCTGGCCAGAACAATTTGAAAAGCTTGCTGAAATGAGCCGTTCAAAGAAAAGTTTTGGTCAACCTTGATAGGAGATGATGTTACTCTATTCCATGCAAGATTGGGATTAGATGGATTAGGAGTTTTAAAAGATTCTAAGGGAATACCTTTGAAATCAAGTTGATATTCACGAGTGGGAGTAGAGGTACCTCGCGCAATGTTACCAATCTCAGATAATCTATCAACACTACGCGCAACATCTTGTCTTGTATTAAGCTGCTGTTCACCAATACTAACGGGCTTGTCATAGAATGTATTCAAGCTTGGTAAGGATTCTACTAAATCACTTCCATTATCAATCAAAAGCAACTTCATATAATTTTTGTAGGCAATGTCGTCAGGTGTTTCGGGGGTTTGACCATTAAGAGATGCCATAACAGCCTGATCGGGTCTAAGGCGGCTTTCTGTTGTGCCTTTTAAGGCAACACCTTGAGAGCTGGCATGAGATTTGGTCGCGTTCACATTGGTTGCAATTGCAACAGGGGCAGCGGAAATTGGGGGTTTAGAATCTTCGGTCTTTTTTGCCATTATTCACACCATTTTTATATAATTTTTCTTATGAATTCATCATACCTTAAAAAAAGCTAAAAATCAAACTTTTCGGGGCAAAGGTTATAGCGTCTAACACGCTGATTTTATTTGATAAGTTAGATTTTTTATATCTGTGCCACAGTTTTAATTTTTGATTTTGCATGAATTTCATTCTGAGACATAACGGATGTTTGGGGTCTAAACCGCTCTACCACTGACCTGACATAGGGTCTTATCATAGGGGAAGTTAGTAAAACTGGGTTTTCACCTGTTTGTGCAAATTTCTCGAATACTTGACGAACGGCTGCAATAAATTCCTGTAACATACTGGGGGCCATGGCTAATTGTCTGTCGTCTCTGTCTCCCACCAAGGAATCAGCGAAATTTTTCTCCCATTTGGGTGACATTGTGACCAGCGGGACATGCCCTTGGCCATTGATATTTGATTCGCAAATTTGGCGGGAAAGCCGAGAGCGAACATGTTCGGTAATCATCATGACATTTTTTGTATAGGTTGTGGCCTCTGCCACGCCTTCTAAAATGGTTGGAAGATCACGAATGGAAACACGTTCGTTCACCAGATTTTGCAAAATTCGTTGAAGGCCTCCAACTGATAATTGGGATGGAATGACATCCCCCACCAATTTTTGGTAATCTTTTGGAAGTTCATCAAGTAAGCGTTGTGTTTCGGTATAGGATAAAAGGTCAGCCATATTTTCTTTGATAATTTCAGTAATATGGGTTGTAACAACGGTAGTGGCATCAACAACTGTATAGCCTTTAAAATGAGCCTCTTCACGGTATCGATTATCAATCCACATCGCAGGAAGACCAAAAGTTGGCTCAACTGTTGCTTCTCCTGGTAAGGTAATGGGTTCACCTGTTGGATCCATACAGAGAAGCATTCCGGGGCGAACTTCACCACGGCCTGCCTCAATCTCTTTTATTTTGACCGCATAGGTTGCGGCAGAGAGTTGCAAATTATCCTGAATGCGAACAGAGGGAAGGATATAACCCATTTCTTCGGCCAATTGACGACGCAGCCCTTTGATTTGGTCAGGCAATTTAACAGAGTTTTCATTGCCGTGAACAAGAGGAAGTAGAGCATATCCAAGTTCCAATCGAATAATATCCATTGCCAATGATTTTGATATGGGATCTTCGGCAGGTTTTGCCGCAATTTGTTTAACATTTTCTGCTTCAACTTTAACGTCTTCAATATTTCTAAGTCGCTGGAAAGACAAAAATGATAATCCACCCATGACGGCTGCCAAAATTGCAAAAGGCATCAATGGCATGGCAGGAATAAAACCAATCGCCAGAATAAGAACAGAGGTCATTGCGGTTGCGCGAGGGTAACGACCAAATTGGTCAAGAAGTGCAACATCTGCAGACCCTTCAACGCCTGCCTTTGAAACCAAAAGACCCGCCGCAACAGATACAATAAGTGCAGGGATTTGAGAAACAAGCCCATCACCAATTGAGAGGAGGGTGTAAGTTGCCCCAGCGTCAGCCAAAGTCATATCTTTGACCGTTGTTCCAATAATAATGCCGCCAATTAAATTGATGAATGTAATCAAAAGACCCGCAATAGCGTCGCCACGAACAAATTTTGCAGCTCCATCCATCGCCCCAAAAAACGAGCTTTCTTGTTGAAGTTCAGATCGTTTTGTTTTTGCGTCTTCTTCGGTAATCAATCCTGCTGATAAATCAGAATCAATTGCCATTTGCTTCCCAGGCATCGCATCCAAACTAAACCGCGCAGCAACTTCGGCAATACGCCCAGACCCTTTTGTAATAACAATAAAATTGACGATAACCAGAATGGCAAAGACAATACCGCCCACCACATAATTCCCTTGAATCATAAAGACACCAAAGGCTTCAATTATATGTCCTGCGACCTCCGTTCCTTGATCACCATTTGCCAAAATCAATCGTGTTGATGCTATATTCATCCCCAAACGAAGAGCAGTTGTAATGAGCAGAATGGTTGGAAATGTTGAAAATTCTAACGGCTTTTTAATGAACAACGTCACCATCAGAATTAAGACAGATAGCGTAATTGAAATAGCCAACCCAGCATCCACCAAAAAAGCGGGCATAGGAACAAGCATGAACATCAAAATAATGACGATACCTGTTGCCAGCGCAACATCCCCGCGAAGGAATATGCCCATCGCGGATTTAGGTGTCATGCCTGAAAATGGAGAAGATGATTTGGCCATAAGAAAAAAAGTCAGATGTTGATTTGAATTTTATTCTATATGGTTTTTGAATAATATTGAAGGGTAAAGCGTCTAATCGGATTTTTTATAACAATCACTTATTGCAATTGAGGCATGTTTACGGCGTATTTGGTCTTCGGCCTTCACCTTAATGGTTCCACCGCCAGCGAATTTGGCAACATTTAATACAATCAGTTCTAAAAATTCATCATCTGCAATGACTTCGGCAGTGATTTGTTGGTCACCCATTTTCGCGGGTTTCCCACGAGGTTTACTTGGGGCAGCCCAAATTGGTTCAACCCAACGAATCGTATCCCCAATAGTTGGTTTTGGACATTTGACCCAATTCTCTGATTTTGAATTCATAAACATCTCACTTATGGGGATAAGAACAATAAAAAATGGCTCCCTGAGCAGGATTCGAACCTGCGACCAATCGATTAACAGTCGATTGCTCTACCGCTGAGCTATCAGGGAATATTTTTAACGCGGCCAATGTGACTTCGTGTGCTTTTCTATTTTTTATCGGATGATTTGTCAACCAACATTTTAAGATATTTTAAGCCCTCTCCCTTAATCCCTCTCCCAAAGGAAGGCGGAGACAAGAAAAAGAACTGGAGGCACGAGCCGGAATCGAACCGGCGTGCAAGCTTTTGCAGAGCTCTGCCTAACCACTCGGCCATCGCGCCTCTTCAGTGTGGGAGGACTTAACACTTTTCATGATGGAAATCCAGTCAAAATTCCTGTAAATCTATTTATCTATAAAAAATATCAATTTTAAGGATTCTAAATAATGACCCACCAAAATTTCCAACAAGCGCGTGAAAATATGGTTGTTTCCCAGCTTCAGCCATCTGGAATTGTATCAGAGAGAATCATGGCGGCCTATCGGGCTGTTCCACGGGAAATGTTCGTTCCAAACGCTATGCGTGGTGTTAGTTATCTTGATGATTCTATTGCGTTAGGCGGAGGACGGAGCCTGATGGAGCCTATTTTATTTGCCTTTATGCTTCAAAATGCTCGTTTAGAATCAGGTGACAAGGTTTTGGATATTGGTTGTGCCAGCGGGTATTCATCAGCAGTTCTGGCACATTTGACAGACCATGTCGTTGCGTTAGAGCAAGAGGAAAAATTGTTACAGAATGCTAATGACCATTGGGAAACCCTTGGAATACTTAATAAAATTTCAGCTATTGTTGGTGACCATACAGACGGATACCCAGAAGGAAGCCCATATAAGGCCATATTTATCAATGGGGCTGTTGCTGAAGTCCCCGCGTCATTATTTAAACAATTATCTGATGATGGTGCGATTTATACAGTTTTAATGTCGAGTGGTGAGCAAATTGGAAATGTGGTTTCCTTACGCCAAGATAAATCAGGTTTTATAGAACAAACGATATTGGGGGCAGGGCATACAGATTATTTAATAGGCTTTTTTCCTAAAAAGTCCTTTGTTTTTTAGTATTTTGGAAAATAAAGACCAAAAAATTGATTTGGATGTGGATAGTCACCCCCAAATCATTAAATCGTGCTTTGACAATGTGTTAGCATTCGGACAAACTGTAACCTCTGAAGTATTTTAAGGAAATAATTTGAATGTCCGGCAATAAACCTGAGCAGGAACCATCGATAGAAGAAATTCTCGCGTCCATCCGACAAATTATTTCGGATGATGACGATACCCGTCCTGCAGGAGACATTGAAACTCCTACAGAAGAAAAATTTGATATTCCTGTCTATAAACCAGAAGTAAAAGAAGAAAAGAAACGCGAGTCCTTTGCTGAAGTTTTAGAATTGACCCAAGAGGTTGGCGGGGATGAAAAAGTTTTCGATTTGTCTGATGAAAAATTTGAAATACCTTTATCACGACCAGAGCCAGCGCCTGAAGATTATAAAAGAAATTCAGATATTGATTTGTCGTTTAGAGAGGAACCTGCTCGCAAGGGGGCTGCTTTGTCTGGAAAACAAGATGATATTGATGCGCTTTTTTCTGCGCCTGCTGCAGAAGCGACAACCGAAGCTTTCTCTCGGCTACTGGGTAACATTCCAGTTGAACGTGAAGAAAATAAACGCCTTTATGCCGATGGTCGCATAACGCTTGAAGATATTACCAAAGATTTATTGCGTCCTATGTTGCGCCAATGGATTGATGACCACCTTCCTACCATGGTAGAAAGATTGGTTGAAAAAGAACTTGAAAAACTTGCTCGTCAGGCAAGAGAATAATAAAAATATATAGCCACTTAAATCATTAAATTGTCATTTCATTCTTTTTTCTTCATTGAGGGGAATAATTTTGCGAAGTAATTCAGCAGAGTAGTTCACGTAAAGGTCTCAAATATTTTTAAATAAAAAAACCTGCCACAAAATGGCAGGTTAAATTTTTTGAACTTTAAAATTTTAACCGCGAGCAACCTTAGCCATTGTGCGAGCTTCGTCTTGCATTTCTGCGAAAGCTATTTTTGCAATTTTCTCAACATCACCTGCTGCGTCTGAATTTGGAGAGCGTGTAAGGAGAGGAGTTTGATGGCGAATTGTTTCTTTGACCTTTGGATCTTGGCGCACGAGGCCAGCCAAAGGAGGGGAAAGACGAAGGAAATTTTCACACGCCTTCAAAAGTGTCTTATATGTTTTTTCGCCCTCTGTTGTACTGCTGGCCATATTGACGACAATAGAAACATTTTTGGACATTCCTGCCGCTGCTCCTAATTTAATAAAGGCATAGGCATCAGTAAGTGAGGTAGGTTCGTCCGTTGTAACCAAAAGTGTTCTTGTGGCAGATGCAGAGAACATCCTCACAGTTCTATCGACCCCAGCACCCAAATCAATAACGATGACATCATATGAATCGGACAATTCAATCAATTGGTCACGCAACATGGCCAAACGTTGGCTAGGCAATGCTGATAATGAAGCCTGACCCGAACGACCAGCGATAATATCAAATCCGCCATCTTCATAACGTTGAACAACTTTATCAAGGGACAAGCGTCCACGAATAACATCATTCAAATCCCGCTTTGGCATGAGTCCTAATTGAACGTCAACGTTGGCCAATCCCAAATCACCATCAAAGAGGCAGACTTTTTTGCCCATGCGGGTGAGGGCTTGAGCCAATGTAATCGAGAAAAAAGTTTTCCCAACGCCACCCTTGCCCGATGCAACGGCTAAAATATTTTTTCCTCTAGGAAAAGATGGATTGATAGGTGCATCTTGAGAAGAATCATTATTTGTTGATTTTGTTTCAGTTACCATGATCGTCATCCTGTCGATTTTTTAGGTGAAGTTTGAAAAGTATTTTTACGAAGTAAGTCAGTTTTATCCGTTGTACTTTTTGGGAAAAAATATCCAGCAAGAACACGGGAAGATAATGGGGTTAGGCCATCAGCAACGCTTGATGTGGCACTAGCATCTGCAAATGATAATCCACCATGCTGTGCGGCACTCAACAAACCACCTAAGCGTCGAGCAATATCAAGGCGAGTTGCAACAAAACGACGAACACCAAGGGCTGAAAAAATTCTTGCCATCTCACCTGATTCATCGGCATCACCCGCCGCGGCCAATGTTAATATTGGTTCAATTTCACCAGATGCAGACAGCGAAGCCAAAGCGCGCATATCAGATGCCTTGAAAGGATTAAAACCTTGGGTATCAATGATAATTTGGTCAGCGTCAGAGACTTGTTGTAAAATTCTTGTTAAATCAGTTGGGCCTTTGGCAGTTTTTAAATCAATCTTGAGCAGTTTGGTAAATGATTGTAATTGTTCAATTCCACCCGCACGAACTGTATCAGTAGTGATAACGGCAATATTTAACCCGTTCATAACACCTTGCGCTGCAAGCTTAGCAACCGTGAGGGTTTTACCTGCGCCCGGAGGGCCAACAAACATCATCGCTTTTTTATAAGCCTGAACAGGCAGAGGGGTAAAATTAAAAAGTGTATCTAGGGCGGATATAAAGGCAATATGAGGCTCATCTAAATCGGACATAGACGCACAATTGACCATTTGATCTAAAATATCTTCGGGTGCGCCATGTTTAATTAGGGTATCAATTATAGCTTCGTTGACCAACGATTCTTGATCTTGTTCATCATCGTATTGCAACCAATCATCACGTTGAGCGGGGGCGCCATCACGACCAAGTTCAAACGCAATGTCACGAGCCTCTTTTAAACTCATGTCTTTGCGGTCGCCCATTTTTGGGGCAACATGAAATCTATCGTCAATAGCCGCGGTGACTCGAACAGCTTTTCCACCATTCTCCTCACGGGTTGCAACAATTATTGCATCCTCACCGAGACTTTCCCGCACCATTTGCATTGCTTCGGTCATTGTCTTTGCATAAAACGACTTGAGTCGCATTGGAAGAAGTTCCAGAACTTGATTAAACTTTAAAATGTCAGAAATGAATCTCTGACAATCACAATGTACAGGAAGTATAACAATTCGACCATAGAAAAGTTAATCAAAGGTTAAAATTGATTGGGCTGTGGCAGAATTGACTCAGATTTGATTGGCCATTTGGTAATTCGGGTTATTAGCAGCGGGAGCAACTGAAACTTTATCAGGGGCTAGGGCTGGCTCATCCATTTCAGGCGACGGGGCTGATGCAGCTTGACTGAAGTCTTTACTTGGATTCACTGTTGTCGCTATAGTCGGAGCATCATTGGGAATATCTGGTTCATTGGAAGCGATTTGTCCCTGACCATCTGCACCCAATTCCAAAAGAGCCTCTTCAGTCGGTTCCTGACCTTCAACCGCAGCTCCTAAATTACCACTTTGCGGATTAAACACGCAGCTTGTGCCATTATCTGTCCAACTATAATTCCCATCTTGATCATAAACATCAATTGGCTCTACATACTCCCAATCATGATCGTCGTCCCAACCCCATCCATCATCCCAGTCATGGAAGCTATATTGTTGCTGAATATATAATTCAGTATCATCATAATCCCCTAATCCTGCATCTATATTCTCACGGCGCTGAGTCTCTGCCTCTGGTTCATAAGTATGAACAAGGCAATTTTCTTCAAATCTGTAGATTGATTGACCGTTATTATTGATATTCGGGCTAAAGGCAGTCATGCTTTTTTCTTCACGCAAAGCATTATCGCGAGGTTTTGAACCCATGCGTGAATTAATAACGGCAGATGGCTCTGTAGGATTTTGCAGATTTTTTTTAGTAACACCGTTCATATCTTACCCCTAATAACCATAAGTTTACAGAATAATTGTAAAATAGAAGTTAATGGACTTAAAACCTATTCCGCTTATATAAAGTGACTATGAAAGATAATCTCACTAATAATGAACTGACAACCCTTGTTGTCCATGTCGTCCTTCCTAATGATTTTGAAAAAAAGCGTCAGGGACGCACACCCGAAACTCAACTTGAGGAAGCCGTCGGCTTGGCTGCAGCCATTAACCTTAAAGTTTTAGAATCCCATATTGCCAAGGTTTATAAAATGACCGCGGGGTATTTAATTGGGGAAGGGGCGCGGAACACTATTAAGCAATTGATTGAGGATGTATCGCCACAAGTGGTCATTGTTAATGCAACCCTTTCACCCGTTCAACAACGAAATTTAGAAAAAGAATGGGCCGTCAAGGTTATTGACCGCACAAGTTTAATTTTAGAAATTTTCGGGGCGCGGGCGCAAACCCGTGAGGGCAAGATGCAGGTTGAATTGGCCGCACTGTCCTATCAACGATCACGTCTTGTAAAATCATGGACCCACCTTGAACGGCAACGCGGGGGAACAGGGTCAACAGGGGGGCCCGGTGAGACTCAATTAGAACTGGATCGTCGTTTAATAGATGATAAAATTATTTTGTTAAAAGACCAACTGGAACATGTTCGTAAAAACCGCGACTTACAAAGAAAGTCTCGTGAACGCGCTCCATTCCCCGTCATTGCAATTGTTGGATATACTAACGCTGGAAAGTCCACATTATTTAATGTTCTTACGGGGGCAGAGGTCTATGCTGAAAATTTGTTATTCGCAACCCTTGATCCAACCATGCGCCGTATGAAATTAGAAGGCGGGCGTGATGTTATCCTGTCGGACACTGTTGGATTTATTTCAGATTTACCCACTCATCTGGTTGCTGCATTTAGGGCAACATTGGAACAAGTTCAATATGCAGATGTTATCCTTCATGTCAGGGATTCATCCTCGCCAGATACCGAAGCACAACGGAATGATGTTATTCAAATTTTAAAAGATATGAATATCGAATATGCAACTGATAATCGTATTATTGAAGTCCTGAATAAAATTGATCAATTACCAAATGATGCCATAGAAACATGGAGGCATGCCGAATATCATGGTCGCCAAGTTATGGTGTCTGCCCTTAATGGGGTGGGACTGGACAAATTAAAATCTGCGATTGAAGATGTGATGGCACAAAGCCATACACTGCGCCATATTACTTTATCGGTTCAGGACGGAAAGGCTTTGGCATGGTTGCATCGCCATGGATCAGTCATTAACCGTGAAGATAACGGCGAAAATATTATATTAGAGGTATCGATGGATGAAAGTGAATATCAAAAATTTTCATCGCAATTTATAATCTAATTTAAAAGTTTTTTTAGACTATAAATAGCATCCAACGCCTCACGTGGGCTAAGGCTATCTGGGTTTATATCTGATAGACGCTCTTCGACAGCTGAAATTTTTGGCCTTTGCGGTGCTGAGGGTGCTGTAAATAGAGGAAGCCCAGCAACAGCCCCTGACCCACCCCGTGATTTATTTTCTTCCAATAGATGCAATATATCTGCAGCACGACTGGTGACATCCTCAGGAAGCCCTGCCAATTTTGCGACATGAATACCGTATGACCTATCGGCCGTCCCCAGTTTGACGGCATGAAGGAAGATAATTTCGCCCTTCCAATCTTTGACATCCATTGTGTAACAGGCAAGATGATTTAATTGTGATTTTAATTGGGTAAGTTCATGGTAATGCGTTGCAAATAATCCACGGCATTTAATTATATTATGTAGATGTTCAAGTGTTGCCCATGCGATTGATAGACCATCAAAGGTGGCTGTCCCACGTCCAATTTCATCTAAAATAACCAATGATTTTGATGTGGCACTTTTTAAAATTGATGCTGTTTCAACCATTTCTATCATAAAGGTGGAATGACCGCGTGCCAAATCATCGGATGCTCCGACACGCGAGAAAACCTTATCTACGATGCCAATATGGGCTGATTTGGCAGGAACATAAAATCCTGCCTGTGCCATAATGGTAATCAGCGCGTTTTGTCGAAGGAAAGTTGATTTTCCCGCCATATTGGGGCCAGTAAGCAACCAAAGTTTCTCGCTTCCCGCAAGATTGCAATGGTTGGGAGCAAACTGTTCAAATTTTTTGGCAAGGGCTTTTTCAACAACAGGGTGACGGCCTCCCTGAATATCAAAGGCATCGCTGTTATCAATTTGGGGGCGGGTATATGATTTATCAACGGCCAACATCGCCATCGATATTGCGACATCCATCATGGCTAACCCTCTTGCAACACGGGAAATATCATTGGCCAATTGAATGACTGTTTTAGAGAATTCAGCATAATATTCCTCTTCAATCGCCTGAGACTTATCTGCGGAAATGGCAATGTCACGTTCAAGGCTCGAGAGGTCGGGCGTTGTAAATCTCACTCCACTTGACATGGTCTGACGATGAATAAATGGGTTATCATTATTACCTGATTTGACCATCATCACATCAGCACGTTTTGCGGGAACTTCGATAAAATATCCCAAAATATTATTATGGGTGATTTTTAAAGTCTCAATCCCCGTCATCTGAACATATTTTGATTGAAGCGACGCGATATGAGAATGAATTTCTGATTTCAAACATCGTTGCTTATCAAGATTTGAACAAAATCCCTTAGCAATAAAACCTCCATCCCGTGCAAGAAGCGGCAGAGTATCAGCTAGACCATTTGTTAGCCTCTCTTTGAAATCATTTTGGGCATCGGTCAGGCTAAGTGCATCGGCGCAGGTTGATAAGGCCGATTGAACCAGTCCTTTTTCAATTAAGGCTGCGCGAATAAGCCCTGCATAATGCAGAGCATCACGTATGGCTGCCAAATCACGAGGCCCCCCGCGATTGAGACTGATGCGTGCCAAGGACCGTTCCATATCGGGAACCAATTTTAATGTAGTGAGAATAATTTTGGTTAAATCGAAATGAGAAATCAATGTCTCAATCTCATCATGGCGACGTTTAATCTCTGTGACATCCATAAGAGGGGAGAGGAGGCGGGAAGCAATCATCCGCGATCCCGCACCTGTTTGTGCCGTATCAAGTAAATCAATCAAACTGCCCTGACGTTCGCCCGATTGAGTTTTAATCAATTCTAATGACCTAAATGTAGATGGGTCAAAGTCAACAGTTTTAAAATTTTCAATGCGCTGAGGGTGGGAAAGATAGGGAATATGCCCTTTTTGCGTTTCATCAACATAATTAAGAAGTGCGCCTGCTGCTGCAATTTCTGCACGTGAGAAATTTTTTGATAAATCATCCTCAGTAAGACCAAATAGGTTTTCAAGTTTGATAAGACCTGTTGCACTATCAAAAAATCCTGATGATTTGATGCTGGTTACTGCGTTCAAATCATCAGAGAAATTTTTGTTCTCACGGCAAATAATCTCACTGGGGTTTATGCGTTGAAGGGCTGATTTAACATCAGCATTATCAATATGTTGTAATTTAAATTCACCCGTTGAAACATCGGCAAAGGCAATGCCTGTCTGACCATTTATTTCAACATAGGCCGCCAGATAATTATTTATCTTAGGCGAAAGTAAATTGTCATCAATCAATGTCCCTGCTGTAATAATACGCACAACCTCACGGCGAACAAGTGTCTTGTATCCCCCACGTTGCTTGGCTTGCTCAGGAGTTTCAATTTGGTCACAAATGGCAACTTTTTGGCCTGCGCGGATAAGACGGTTAATATAATTATCTGCGGCATGAAATGGAACCCCGCACATTGGAATATCCGTACCTTCAGATTTTCCCCGCTTGGTCAGTGTCAGGTCAAGAATTTTTGATGCCGTCACCGCATCATCAAAAAACATCTCATAAAAATCCCCCATACGGTAAAATAAAAGGCAATCAGGATGGGCGTCCTTCACCGCATGATATTGCGCCATCATGGGGGTGTGTTGATGTTGCTCAGTTACGGTGTTATTCCTTAATGCGTTTGCCATCTTTATTATTTATTTTCTCTTTCGGCATACCCCGCTTTATGCGGGGTATCCATCTTTGTATGAATCTCCCGAACAAGTCGGATGATGACAAGTGGGTGTTATAAACCTGAAATATTTGTATCTTTCGGCCATGTGACTTTCCAGCCGAGTTTGACATCTTTCTTGGCTTTGGGGTCTATTGTAAATTCCCAACGCAGTAGGCCTTTGATATTGGCTGAATCCATTTCATATCCTGATGTTGTTTCAGACTTTAAAATTTCAGTTGTGATTTTATCGTTACGCCCAGATGGAGTGGATTCCTTGACGACCACAACAACAGGTTTTTTATGAAGATTTTGAATTTCGGTTATAAAATGACGTTCCTGAATATTATCACGTAAAATCATACCTGCTTCGGTTTTTTCGTCTTTTAGGATTTTGCGTTTGACGCTGACTTGGTCATCAGCACCAAAAAACAAAGCTGTCTCTTCGTCAGGGCGAAGAAGGGGAAGAAAGGATTTTCCAACAAAGGCTCCATCACGGAAAAGGCTAACATCGCCCGCAAGAATAGGGCTATCGCCTTTTAACTTCGCCTTGGCAACCAGAAAAGCTTCGGTGCTGAGTTGGGGTTTGATGTGAATTTGTAATATACTATCCGTTGAAAATGTACCCACCATCACTTTGGTTTCAGTTCCGTCTGCCGTAATAGTGGCGGGACCCGGAATTTTATATTCACTCACAAATCCACCTGTTTCAATTTGTGCTGTTTGAAAACTAGCTTCTTGCAGTTGGGGAGCTGGGCTTGCAACTATTTGATCCATCATCACGGCTTTTTCCATTACCATTCTTGCCGCCATCGGTGATGAATTACTGACCGCTCCCATGCTTGCAGAATCTGCAGATCTTGCTTTATCGTAGATTTCAGGATTAAATATATCCACCCAAAAAGGTGTCAGGTCAGGAAGGCTTGTGCCACGCTGTGGTTGGGCGGTGGAGAGCGTCAGTTTCACACCATTCCAATCTTCGCCACTTTGCTGGCGTACTGCCCCATATTGAATTAAATCAAGCTTGGATGTTTCTGTATTGACGCGCGCATCATAGAGAGGATTCCAACTTGCATTTGTCACTTGATAACTTAAATCTAATGTCAATTGTGTAGCAGTAGGTGTTTCCAAGGGTACTGTCACTGTATAGGTGCTATATTGTCCAGACCCCAATGCATTTAAATCAACCTGAGTCTTTGCAATTTTTTTATCTAATTCACGAAGTTTCATATCAATAGCCACGTCTGCAGAGATGGCTTCGTTGATATTCTTAAAAATAGTATCTGCTGCAGATGTCCATTGTTCAGGCTTTAGGTTTATTTCGGCTATATTTTCATTGGTACGAAGTGCGGCTTGCGTCCCTAAAGTTGTTAAAAATGTTTTCTTTGCTAAAATAGCCTCTTTTTCGCCATTCAAAACTTTTTGTTGATCAATTAATATTTCAAGTTCAGCATTTAATTCAGCAGCTCGTGGCCCTGAAATTTCTGAAGCCATAACTTGTTTATAGACAACGGCCCCAAATTTGACCGAAGCCAGAGCCGCACCTTCTGCACGAAGTGAGTCAGAGAGAAGGGTGATAGGAAGGCCTTCAAAGGTCACACTATGCGCCCCTGCAGGAATTGAGATAACAGCCTGACGAGACAATGTTGCGCGGTCAGTATAGACAATTGCCGAGATAATTTTACTATTTGTTGCGGGAATAATATCTGCATAAGAAAGCGTAGGAGTAAAAAGAAAAGTTGAAAGTGCAAGAATTGATAGACGTGACATTTTGTTCTCCTTAATAAATGAGGGATAAAATTATTTTACTCCAGTTGACCCAAAACCACCTGCACCGCGAGAGGTTTCATCAAGTTCATCGCATATATTCCATGCGGCCTGTTCATATCGAGCTATTACAATTTGGGCGATACGCATTCCGCGTTCAATCGTAAAGGGCAGTTTGCCGTGATTTATCAGAATGGCCTTAATTTCACCGCGATAATCGGCATCGACTGTTCCCGGTGAATTGAGGACAGTTACTCCATTTTTTGCAGCCAGACCTGAACGGGGACGAACCTGACATTCATATCCCATGGGCAACGCAATTGATATTCCTGTTGGAACCATTGCACTGTCGCCAGTATTTAAAACAATAGGTTCAGAAATGGCGGCGACAATATCCATTCCCGCTGATTGTGACGTTGCATAGGCGGGCAGAGGCAAATCTTTAGCATGTGGCCAAATTTTTATTGCCACACGAATTTGTCCATTATCATTTTTTGACAAATTTGCCAGATTGCTATTGATCATTTTTAGACTCCTCAATAATTTTTTTAATTAGGATTTTTGCAATCTCTATCTTTGAAGATTGCGGCCAGTTTTCAGTTATTGTCGGTGTAATGAGTGTAACCTGATTATCATCAGCACCAAAGATAGGATTTTCTGTTGTCCCCACTTGGTTGGCAATAATCCAATCACATCCTTTTTTTATCAATTTGGATTTTGCATGACGTAGAACGTCTTCGGTTTCTGCGGCAAAGCCTATAACCAATTTAGGGCGATTTGGATGGTGTCCGACCAGCGATAAAATATCTGGGTTTTCTATAAATTCTAGGGTTGGTGGAGTTAGCCCAGCCCGTTTTTTCATTTTCTGAATGGAAGGGGTTTCAACACGCCAATCTGCAACAGCTGCGACCCCCACAAATATATCGGTAGGAAGTGAATTTATAACGGCATCTTTCATTTGCTCCGCTGTTTCAACGAAAATAGTTTTTACCCCCTGCGGAGGCGAGATTGATACGGGTCCAGAAATTAATGTAACCAATGCACCTTGCTTGGACAGTTCTTTGGCTATGGCATGACCTTGCTTACCAGATGACCTGTTGCCAATAAAGCGGACAGGATCAATTGGTTCATAAGTTGGGCCAGAGGTAACGATTGCAGTTTTCCCAGCCAGAGGTTTATTCTTGCCAAGAAAATCTTCAATCGCAGATAATAATTCTGACGCTTCTGGCATACGCCCAGTTCCAGTTTCACCACATGCCATTTCGCCACATACGGGCATAATTACGTGTACGCCATCGGTTTGCAGTGTACGTATATTTCTTTGCGTCGAGTCTTTATTCCACATTTCAGGATTCATAGCTGGAGAAATAAGGATTGGCTTATTACTGGCCAATAGTGTTGTTGATGCAAGGTCATCTGCATACCCATTGGCCATTTTTGCAATTAAATTTGCGGATGCTGGCGCAACTAAGATTAAGTCAGCCTCACGAGATAATCGTATATGTCCCATTTCAGATTCATCTTTAAGAGACCATAAGTCTGTATAGACTGGATGTTCAGAAAGAGCAGAGACAGAAAGCGGAGTTACGAATTGTGACCCATTTTTTGTAAGAATGACACGTACACTTGCATGTGATTTTTTTAGAAGACGAATAAGTTCAAGAGATTTGTACGCCGCGATACCGCCAGAGATAATCAGGAGGATAGAGCGGTTTGCCAGAGTATGATTTTCTGTCATTATAAATCCTACATAAAAAAAGAAGTCCCGTACGTTAGCACAGGACTCCTTTAAATATCAAATCTTCTGATAATTATTCAGCAGCTTTGTCAGCAGCTTCTTTAGTTGCATCAACTGCATCGCCTGCAGCGTCAGCAGCTTTGTCAGCGGCTTCTTTAGTTGCGTCAACTGCATCAGTTACAGTGCCGTCAACAGCTTTTACTGCATCACTTGCAGCTTCTTTAGTTGCATCAACTGCATCGCCTGCAGCGTCAGCAGCTTTGTCAGCGGCTTCTTTAGTTGCGTCAACTGCATCAGAGGCAGCTTCAGTTGTTGCTTCAGCAGCAGCTTTAACTTCTTCAGAAGCGTTTGTAACTGCAGATGCAGCTGTGTCAGCGGCTTCGCCCATGGCACCAGACATTTCACCAGCAGCAGGCGCAATAGCGTCAACTACAGAAGCAGATTCAGGGGACTGGCTTTTAACGATACCAAAAGCAGCCAATGCAACCACAACAGCAGCAGCAACGATAGTTAAAGTTGTTTTGTTCATAATATTATATTCCTTCCAAGAGACGAGTTTACGAAATTTTTTTCAGGGTTCATTCTGATTTTTTTATTTCCAGCACAATGCCAGAGCCACGTTTTAAAACAGTTTCTTTCTTCTTTTCAAGTCTTTTTTTCTATATTTCGCATTTTTATGCATAATTTTTTGTATTTAGAAAAAAAACCTATAAAACTTAATATTTCCAAGCCTCATGTATGGCCACTACGCCGAAAGTGAGTGAAGAACTTTTTACTATGTCAAATCCAACTTTCTCTAAACGACGACATAAAGTTTCTTGATTCGGGAAAGTCCGAATGCTTTCTACCAAATACTGATAGCTTTCTTTATCCTGTGTTACCAATTCCCCTAATTTTGGAATAATAGAATAAGAATATAAATCATATAATTTTTGCAAGGTTTCATTATCCAACTGTGAAAACTCTAGACAGAAAAAACGTCCCCCCGGTTTTAGAACGCGATAGGCTTCAGATAATGCGTTATCTATATGGGTAACGTTTCTCAACCCGAAAGAAATGGTATAAACATCAAAACTATTATCGGCAAAAGGAAGTTGTTCTGCATTTGCTTCGACCCATTTGAAATCATTGATAAATCCATTATCTATGGCGCGCGATTTACCAACATCTAACATTTGGGAGTTTATATCAGATATTGTAATATTTTTTGCAGTACCTGCCGCCTTGGCAATTCGAAAGGCGATATCGCCTGTTCCTCCAGCAACATCCAAAAATTTATGTTCTTTATTCGGACAAATTCTTTTTATTAAAGTATCTTTCCATAGGCGATGAATTCCCAAAGACATTAAATCATTCATAAGGTCATATCGGCTGGCAACACTGTCGAAGACACCAAGAACCATCTCTGTCTTCTCTTGCGGAGAGACGGATTTTCTGCCAAACCATTGGCTTTCAGGGTTTTGGGAAAGACGATGATTATTTTTTTTCATATTATTTTTCCAAGTAAAATACCTTAAATAAGGCATAGCATATGAAATTATTAAAAGCCATGGCCACCATCGCTAGTTTCACGATGGTTAGTCGTGTGACAGGCATGATACGGGATATGCTGACCGCTTCTATCATGGGTGCGGGGCCATTGGCAGATGCATTTTTTGTGGCTCTTAAATTACCTAATTTTTTTAGACGCATAGCAGGAGAGGGGGCATTTAGTGTTTCATTTATTCCCTTGTACTCTGAAACAATAGAGAGAGACGGAGAAGTTGAAGGAGCCAAATTTGCAGGACAGGTTTTCTCCATCATGGCAATTATCATGTCCTTATTTACAGTTTTAATGATGATTTTGATGCCATGGGTCATCCATATCATTGCCCCCGGATTTGACACTGGAACTATAAGATATGATACAGCCGTTACTTTAACGCAAATAACATTCCCTTATCTTTTGCTGATGTCTTTGACAGCATTATTTGGGGGAATGCTTAATACACATGGAAAATTTGCACCTTTTGCGGCAGCTCCAATCCTTTTTAATTTGACATTGATATTGGCCTTAGTGGGATTTTCAAAATTTTTACCAAGTGCAAGCCATGCAATGGCAATCGGAGTAACCGTATCGGGCGTTCTTCAACTGGTAATGATAATTTATTTTATAAAACGTCATAAAATTTTGTTTCAATGGCAACGCCCCTTATTCAATGAAAAGGTAAAACGCCTTTTTAAATTGATGGGACCCGGAATTTTAGCCGCTGGAATTTTTCAAATAAATTTATTTGTTGATATGATTTTGGCATCCACCTTGCCATCAGGTGCAATTTCACATCTTTATTACGCGGATAGGCTTAATCAATTACCGCTTAGCCTTGTTGGAATTGCGGTTGGAACGGCCTTACTCCCGATGCTTGCTAAATCTTTATCAGCGAATAACATCGAAGAAAGTAATGATTTATTTAATAGGGCTTTAGAATTTTGTTTCTTTATTGCCTTTCCATCCGCGGTTGCCCTGATGATTATTCCTCATCAAATGGTATCTACTCTATTTGAACACGGCGCATTTTCTGCACATGATACCTTGATAACATCTTATGTTTTGATGGGGTATGGAATTGGGTTGCCTGCCTATGTTGCATCAAAGATATTCATGACATCATTTTGGGCGCATCAAGATACAATGACCCCTGTAAAAATTTCTATCATTTCAGCATTAAGTAATGTGGTGCTGTCTCTTATCTTAATAAAACCGTTTGGTGTTGCTGGTATAGCTTTTTCAACGGGTTTAGTTGGATGGTTACAAGTTTATCTATTAAACCGAATGTTAAAAACCCACGAAGCGATGAAATTTGATGATAGACTTAAAACTATTTTTCCTAAGATTGCGATATGTTCTGCCATAATGGGAATTAGTTTATTCATCATTTCTGGACTTTTAGAGCCATTTTTTGATGAATCTTTGCCAATTAAAATTATCTCCCTCATGGGGCTTCTATTAAGTGGGGCTATCATTTATGCTATATCTATACACTTTACTGGGGCATTAAAACTAAGTGATATAAAAAACTATTTAAATACTTCGAAGGCTTAAAAAATGAAACGTATCTTCTCTGGCATGCAACCAACAAACAGACTTCAGTTGGGAAATTATTTGGGGGCATTAAAGAATTGGGTTAATTTGCAGGCTGATGGTAACGAATGTATTTATTGCGTTGTGGATATGCACGCAATTACAATGCCCTATGATGCCGTACAGTTGGCGACATCAACACGCGAAGTGACTGCCGCCTATATTGCCGCGGGTATTGATCCACAAAAATCATCTATCTTTGCTCAATCTGCTGTTGGGGATTTGCATGCAGAATTGATGTGGTATTTATCGACCATGACCCAAATGGGCAAATTAGACAGGATGACCCAATTTAAGGATAAGGCTGGCAAAAATGCTGAAAAGGCTGGGCTTGGGCTATATGCCTATCCTGTTTTGATGGCGGCGGACATTCTTTTATATCAGGCAACACATGTTCCTGTGGGAGAAGACCAAAAACAACATTTGGAATTAGCGCGTGATATCGCCTCGACTTTTAACCACAGATATGGACAGGATTTTTTTACAATTCCCGAACCTTTGATAATGGGTGAGGCAACCCGAGTGATGTCCCTTCGTGATGGGACACAAAAGATGAGCAAGTCAGCAGAGTCCGATATGTCCCGTATCAATTTAACCGATACGCCTGAGATGATTGCCGATAAAATCAAGCGGGCAAAAACTGATCCTAACCCTCTGCCAGATAATGTTGAGGGATTAAAAGATAGGCCAGAGGCAGATAATTTGATAACAATCTATGCAGCCTTATCAGGCTCGACCAAAGCAAATGTTGTGGCGGAATTTGCTGGAAAACAATTCTCAGAATTTAAACCCAAACTTTCTGATTTAACAGTTGCAAAAATCGCCCCCATCACCGAAAAAATGCGCCATCTTTTATCTGACCCCAAAGAGATAGATGTTATCCTTCGCAATGGGGCAGATAAGGCGCGCTCTATTGCCACGCCAACCATGAAGACGTTAAAAGACATAATGGGATTTTGGAAATAATAACTCATCATGCTTGTGACTGAATTTGATTTTGACCTCCCCGAAGATAGGATAGCTTTACGTCCTGCTGTTCCCCGCCATTCTGCCAAACAATTGATAGTCAATGGACAATTTTTAGAAGACAGAATTGTTGAAAATCTTCCTGACTATTTAGAGGAGGGCGATTTAATTGTCTTTAATGATACCAAAGTCATTCCGTCTTATCTTTTTGCAACACGCGGTGAAATGGTCACAGAATGTAATTTGCACAAACGGATTTCTCCTATTGAGTGGTTGGCATTTATAAAAAAATCAAAACGTCTGAATATTGGTGATATACTTGTTTTTGGCGAAGGAAAGTTGACCGCAATAATTGCTGAAAAGCATGATGGTGGTGAAGTTCTATTAAAATTTGATGTTAAAGCTGGGATGTTGGAAACAATTTTGGCTGAAATTGGTTTGATGCCGCTTCCCCCCTATATCATCTCAAAACGTGGTGTGGATGATAAAGATAAATCTGATTACCAAACGATGTTTGCAAAAAAAGAGGGAGCCGTTGCCGCCCCCACTGCATCCCTTCATTTTACTGATGAATTGATGGCTTTGCTAGATAAGAGGGGAGTCAAAACGGCTTATCTTACCCTTCATGTGGGGGCTGGAACATTTCTTCCGATGAAAGCAGACGATACAAAAGACCATAAAATGCATGCAGAGTGGGGCGAGGTTTCTGCGGAGGTCGCTGAACTTATCAACCAAACCCATCAAAATGGCCACAAAGTGATTGCGGTTGGCACAACAGTTTTGCGACTTTTGGAATCAGCAACAGGTAATAATGGCATAACGCATTCTTTTATTGGGGATACCGATATTTTTATTACTCCAGGGTTTAAGTTTAAGTGTGTCGATATGCTCATGACGAATTTTCATTTACCAAAATCAACTCTTTTTATGCTTGTTTGCGCTTTTGCAGGGATGGATAATATGAAATCTGCTTATGCACATGCCATTGATAATCATTATAGATTCTATTCCTATGGCGATTCAAGTTTGTTATTTCGAGAAAAATCGTTATAAATAAATAGAATTTAAAAAAGGTGTAATTGAATCAAATGGAAATATTTCTTGACCCAACAATTTGGATTGGTCTCCTGACTCTTATATTGTTGGAATTAGTTCTGGGGATTGATAATCTTGTTTTTATTGCCATTTTGGCACAAAAGCTTCCGCCTTCTCAACGTGATAAAGCCGTTAAAATTGGTTTGGCTCTTGCGTTACTCATGCGATTTATATTGCTTGCCTGTATTTCTTGGCTTGCCACTTTAACAGACCCACTCTTTGATGTTTTGGGTAAGACATTCTCAGGCCGTGATTTGATTATGCTGTTTGGAGGGCTGTTTCTTTTATATAAAGCCACAGGTGAAATTCATGAGCGTCTAGAAGGTAAAGGACATTCTGTTAAAAAATCAGTTTACAAAACAAGTTTTGGAATAGTTGTTGCCCAAATTATTGTTCTGGATGCTGTTTTCTCTCTCGACTCTGTGATTACAGCGGTTGGAATGTCCGATCATCTCGAGGTAATGATTGCAGCCGTCACCATTGCCATGATTGCTATGCTTTTGGTCAGCAAGCCTCTGGTCAAATTTGTGAACCAACACCCAACAATTGTTATGCTCTGCCTTGGCTTTTTGCTTATGGTTGGTTTCTCTCTTGTTGCCGAAGGGTTTGGAGCAGATATTCCAAAAGGATATCTCTATGCAGCAATTGGGTTCTCAATTTTGATTGAGGTAATGAATCAATTTGCCCAAGCCAAGCTTAAGAAAAGAGTAGCCGAGCCATCTGACCTGCGTGAGCGGACTGCGGATATGGTTTTGCGTGTTCTGGGTGCGCGTGATGGGGATGATACTCAAACATCCCAAGAAATTGGTGTGTTGCTCCATGAAGCCTCAAAAGAGGATTTGCTTAGCGAGACCGAAAAAAATCTTTTGCGCGGTGTCCTAAATCTATCTCATCGCCCCATCAATACAATTATGACCCCAAGGGTTGATTTGGAATGGTTGGATATTGGTGAAAATGAAGAAGGCATAAAATCTCAAATTGTTGATACCTCTAGGTCACAATTATTGGTTGGTAAGGATGATATTGATTCTGCTTTGGGTGTTGTCCACCGCGAAGATTTCTTGCCATCTTTGGTTGTTAATAATCGGATGCCATCAGTATCTAAAATCATGCAGGAACCATTATTTATTCATGAAACAACAACAGTCTTAAAGGCATTAGAGATTTTTAAAAATAACCGTGCTGATATGGCCGTTATTACAGATGAATTTGGTGGTGTTCAAGGTATTGTCACTCATCATGACTTGTTAGAGGCCATTGCAGGTGAATTTCCTGAAAGCGATGATGAGAAAATTGATTTAGAGATTATCGTTCAAGATGATGGATCTTTTATCATTGATGGTCGTGCATCAATATTTGATGTCGAAAATCAAACGGGTCTTGATTACGAACTTGATGGAAAATTTGCAACCATGGCAGGATTTATTCTGCATGAGTTCGAGAGGATTCCATCAGTTGGCGAAAATTTACAATGGGAACAGTGGACTCTTAAAATCCTAGAGATGGATGGCAAACGCATTGGCAAAATCCTCATGGTAAAAACAGAGACCGAGGAATAACCGCCCTATCCTAAAATATAGTATTATATTCCATAATATACATTATCACATCAGAATGTTTACAAATATCGGCCTTGACCGTCTTGCTTTGTAACGCGTAAAAAACCGTTATCAAACGTAATGGCTTCTAAAATACCCTATTCTTGAAGAAAAAACGGGGCTGAGAAGTTATTTTTGTGATCCTCAAGCACCTTACAAAAGGCGGTTTCGAGAACATGTTACCCCACCTTAAAATTTTCCATACGTATCAGAACCACTCTGGATCTGGACTCATTTACAGGGGATAGCTAAAACGACGTTTATATCACTGTGATGATGACCCAACGTATATTACTTAGTAAACAAACTCACAGCATCCATTATTTGTTGGTCTCTTTGAGAAACCAAGACCACGTCACTATCTACCATGCGATAGAAGGTACCTTGAGGTGGTGGAGATAATATATCTAATAATTTCTGAGGTACACTTCTACTATCTACAACTAAACGCTGTCCTACGGTATAACGTTTAGCCTGTCCTGGGGGCAGACAGCCATTATTCTTCTTAGCAAGACCTGGCGGACAATTTTTTTGATGAGATCGATCCAAATAAGAAAGAATTTTTCCTTTATCATTAGACGGGATATTGAATTTCTGAGACTTCTTTTCGAGCTGTGAATGAGACTCAATTTCGTTTTTTTTATGCTTACCATGCCCAGCATGATTGGGCTTATCGGCAAAAGCTGATCCAGCACATATTAGAAATGTCATAGTTAAAAACAAAATTAAACTCTTCATTTTAAATCTTTCTCTAATTATTTTCTAATTTGTTATATATCAATTTAGGCTCTTTTATTTAGGGGCGCAATACTATTGTTTTAGGGGCTGTCCTAGATAACCAGTTAAGATTGATATTAACCTATTGTTTAAATTGAGCTAATTGTTTTTTTGCGAGGGCTAGTTAAACCGCCAATCACATTACTTTAAAAATAGCCCAAAATTAGCTTTAGGTTTAAACTCTGATACATCCAATACATTATATACGCGCCAGCGATCAGAATATACAATGCTATCAAGAATAATCTTCGTATAAACAATCTCTCCTTCAAAGACTTCGTGAGCCTCTTGTTCGGTGTGAGCCGCAATCAGCTTACGAAGTCTTTGGAAATAATATACTATTATATCCACCTTAAATCTCTGCATAATATCTTGGTCTCTTGCGTTGTTGGGTCGATACAGGCCAAGGTTACCCATCCGTTGCCAAATAGTTTCTTAAGCACGTCTTGCCTGGCAATAATCATATCAATTGTGGTTTGGGGCGCGTAAACAACTGTCATCAAACGCAATGGTTTATGATAGCACTCTTTATCTGTTGCAAAAACCGATTGCAACGGTAAACCATGCATCAAATCACTTGCGTTCCCCTGCATCATTCCAATTTTACCTGTAATATTACTTGTGACTTTGCTGCCTGCGCCATAGGCCACATTATCAATTGTTGAAAATAAATATTGGGTATTAATCCATTGGGCAACAACCATTGGGGCCGTTAATATGACTGTTAAGGATGCGCCATCTACATCATTTTCCCAATCATAAGAATGAAGGAATGAACGCCCTTCAAGATTGATGTCTTTCGTCATTTGTCGCGGAGCAATGATAAAGGCAGCATTTTTTGCTAGTCCCCATTCTGGGCGGACTTCGGCCCAATCCTTGCTTCGTCTGTCTGTATCAGAATTGCTCATATGTTGCCCGCGATTTTTACTATTTATGACACGTGTTAATTGCAAATCTGCTTTTAACTGGGACAATTTATCGGATAATTCTTTATCAATGATGGCATGGTCGAATAATTCAACCTCATCAGTGGTTGTGTTATGCTCGGCTGCAATAAATTTGGTTTGGTTTGGGATAACTATTCCCCTGCTCGCCAAGGCATAGCGAACTTGAGCATCGTTTAAAATAGAAGACAGAATTCGAGCATTACTTGCGCCATGTCGTCCACCACAGGCTCCACAATCAAGTGCTGTTGCAAATGCATTATTTTGTGTCTCACTTCCATGTCCGCAAAAAACTATAATAGTTGCAAAATTTGACGTTAATCCCATCATTCGTAATGCACCTTCTCCATAGGCGCATTTCTCCAAATGGCTCATATGACTTAAATCAACATCAACGGGCGAGGCAGGTCGAATAGAGAGTGATATTTTATCTTGTAATGATTTGGCTAATTGAGGAGAAAAATTTCTCAATCCCATCCATAACCCACTAAATGGACCGACTGTATCTACAAGAGCAAATGGCGTTGCAAAATTATTCTTCACAGATTGATAGAAACGTTTGATTGCAGTCATTTTTCGTTGCCCATCGTGAATATGACTGCACGTATCATGTGAACAGACAGGTGATTCAATGATTGTATGTTTTGGCGAAAGCAAAACTGGGCAAGATGCATATGTCTCCCCCGTGACATCATTTTCAATTTGGGCGGGAATTCCAAAAAACCCAGCAAATCCTAATGTTGCATAATTTCCTTTACTTTCTAAAGCCCGACGGAAAGGTTCAGACCTAACATCAATACAAAAAACCAATTGTGCATCAGGAATAATAGGCTTTTGTTTTAAATTTTGTGATACTAGATTCTGTGATGCTTGGGTCAAAGACTCTAATAAGGGAAGCCTGTATTCATCCTCAGCGATTATCATATCCTCCAAAATACTGCGGGAATAAGCATAGTCATTTGGGGTGGACTTAAATATAGATAAAAGTTCTATTGCATCATCCCATAAAAGGCATGTTATACAAAGACGCACCGCTAAATAATCTGCCTGACTAACAGGATGTCGATGCACAACACCCCCGCCATTCCAATCAGTACGATATTTAATATGCGCCGCCCAACCCGGAAGAGTGGTTAACATCAATGATAAAAATTGAGCATATTGATTGCTTGGGATGCAAAGTTTAATGAGGCATTCAGCGATAACTTGCTCTGGATGACTTGGTAAAGCTCTGAACCATTCAGTTTGACTCCCCTTTTTCTTACCTGTTAAATGAGCGTCCCATTGCGCCAATTGTCTCCATGACGCAAAAAGTCCTAATTCCCTAAAAGGCATTGAAATTGTAGCCTGACCATCATCAAAAAAAGCCTGACACCATTTTATCGTTTCGCGATTAACATCTAACATTTGAGTGGGTAGATTATCTTGTTGAAAAAGTGCTGATCCCTCTGCAATTGCCTGCTCAATTGGTAAATCTTCAAGCCCCTGTAAAGGGTTGACCGCAATTAGGTTTTTAAGTGGCCAAAATGGAGATAGCTTGCTCCAACTTTCAGATATAATATCTTTCATATCATACTCTTCCCTATTGTTTAGATTTACTGGGGTCAATATTTTATTCTGGTTTAAATTTTGAATGGCCGCTTTCATATAATAACTCCTTATATTGATTTATAATGATTACGATGTGATGTAATGGTCAAAGGATGGGGCTGGCTGGCATTTAAGGCTCTAACATATAAAGATTGCAACCATTTGGGTAATGCCCCCCTCTTCACTATGCTGTGTCCAAAGAGCATAGCTAGCCATGCGCTGACTAAAAAAATTATCCCAAGGACATGGAATAAATTTATAGGTTGAGGCTGCATAAAATTCATAGGTGTAAGAAGATGTTCAATCAATAAAATACTTCCCCCGTAGGCCGCCCCTAAACCTATCGTTGCGGATATTGCCAATGGAAGTTTTTTTATAGGATTGTCCCGTAAGAAGGGAATTGCAAATTGTGTTGTGGCGATAAGAGCCAAAGCAACCAAAATGATGGTTGTATTCATATCCCCAATATTTTTCTGACTGACAGCGGCAAATGTAAATGCTCCTATCAAACCACATATTACCGCCATCAAAAAAGTGAACGCACTAGGTGGATAATGAAGGTCAAGACGTTTTTCTTGCGCGGCACTTCCTGATGAGAGGAATAAATAGGCCTTAAACATTCCGTGCCAGCAAATATGAGCAATTGCCGCAGGAAAAAGACCCATTCCACATTGTGCAATCATAAATCCCATTTGTCCCATCGTGGAACAAGCCAGCATCCGCTTTATATCACTCTGCATGAGCTTCCATAAAGTGCCAATGATGGCTGTTATTAGACCAACACCAAAAATAATAGTCATGATGTCATGTGATTGAAGATAAAGAGGTGCAAAGCGAGCCAGTAAAAAACCGCCGCCATTGATAAGGCCAGCATGCATGATGGCCGATACAGGAGTCGGGGAATTGAGAGAACTAGTCAACCATTTATGAAATGGCCAAATACCAGATTGGGTCATAACACCAACAAACATAAGTCCCAAAGCCCCAATAATCATTGGGTTTAACGATGTGGATTTTGTTATGGTCTGAATAGATGTTTCACCAGTATTATATGCCAATATTAAAAATGCACTTGCGATACAAACTGAGCCGATTAAAAAGTGCCGCGATGCTAAAAAGCCAGATTCACCCGCCGCTTTCCATTCTGATTTATGAATCATCAGCTTTACCAATAAGAAATTGCTAGAACCCCAAGCCGCTAATAAAAGCAACAAATGATCTGTTGAGACCATCACCATAACCGAACAAATCATCAGACCCAGATAAATAAAGAAGGCCTGATACCGTGTATCGCCCTTCAAGTACCGCGCAGAAAAACTAGCAATAGTTATTCCAATGAACCCAACCAAAACCATCATAATAATAGCCAGAGGATCAAGATGAAAGAGTGAGAAAAAGGAGGATAATTCCATTATTAGTCCTTATTTTTTAAAAAATTATGAATATCTTGATTTAATTTAGGAGAAATAGTATTATTAGTAAAATTCATAATTCTTATTTATACTATTAGAGTTTCTAATGACAATTGACACAATAGCATTGCAAGTCTTTTTGGCCGTTGCTGAAAGCGGAAGTTTTACAAAAGCCGCCGATAGAGTAGGAAGAACACAATCTGCAGTTAGTCAGCAGGTTAGTAAGTTAGAAGACATTTTGGGCAAAAAACTTTTTATTCGGGGAAAAAATTTTTCCCTAACCCCTGATGGTGAAATTTTCCTCGGGTATGCTCGAAAAATTTTTGCACTTCATCGTGAGGCACTCGACAGATTCAAAGAACCTGAATTAAGTGGAGAAGTTCGGTTTGGCCTGCCTGAAGATTTTGCATCTGTTTTTTTATCTGATGTTCTTTTTAATTTTTCAAAGTTGCATCCGCGTATAACCTTGAATATTGAATGCGACCTTACGCTCAATCTCATGGAAAGATTTAAAAACAAAGAATTTGATTTGGTTTTGGTTAAGATGACCAGACCCGAAGATTTTCCGAATGGTTTAGATGTGTGGTCAGAAGACTTGGAATGGGTCAATAATGGTCAGGAAATTGATTTTAAATTGCCTATTCCGTTGGTTTTATCGCCACTCCCTTGCGTGTATAGGGCAAGGGCTATCAACGCACTTGAAAAATCAGGAAAAAAATGGAGGTTGGTTTTCTCAAGCCCAAGCTATGCGGGGACAGTGGCCGCTGTTCAGGCAGGCATTGGCATGACTGTTTTGCCACGCAATATGATACCTACCCAATTGCAGGCGATTGAAAATAAGAAACTTCCTAATCTCAAGAATATTCATGTATCTCTATTGAAACATACCTCTAATAACTCTGTTATCAATTCGTTTGAAGACTTTGTAATTAAAAAGTTGAAATAGCCTATACGCTTAAAATACTTTATGATAATCATCATTTATGTCATATTCCTATGGCTCACAGAATTTTGGTGGTATTTATGTTCTCTGACGATTTTACACGGCAACCTGTGCCTGAAACTTTTAAACATAGTGGTTTTTGGTTGGCTAATATTATTATAGGTATCGCTATTTGTTTGCCTGTTTTTGTATTTGGCGGCGAATTGGCATCACAGCTTCCTTTTATAGAGCTTATTATTGTTTTGGTATTGGGTGGAATTTCAACGGGAATTCTTATGGGGTTGACGTCTGGTGTTGGTGCATACACACGCCTATCAGCAACACTACTTGGGCGTAAAATCTTTGGGCGTGTTGGAGGACAAGCTTTGATGATATCTGTCATCATTACTTCACTTGGGTGGTGGGGTGTTCAGCTTGAAATCATGTCAGATATTTTAAATACTCTTTTAAAAACAAGTTATAGCATTGAAATTGGCAAAGAAATTATCACGATTGTGATTGGATTATTGATGATCACAACTACAATTATTGGTGCTCAAGCAATTGGTAAACTAAGTATTTTGGCCGTACCATTGATGTTTATAATGTTACTTATTCCTTTATTTCTTATGCCCGAAGGGCCAAGTTTAGACAAACTGATGAATCATTCGATTGAAACACCCGCTTCGATGGGACTGATGATTGCAGGAATGATGGGAGGATGGATGTCGGGAGTTGTTATTATGCCTGATTTTGGTCGATTTACATCAAGTTTTAAAACAGCTTTTTCAGGAGCTCTAACCGCCTGTATTGTTGGAATGACTATTTTGATGGGTCTATCGGCCTTTCTTTCTATATGGTTGGACGCTCCTAATTTCATCATGGCGTACCCTGCCATGGGTCTTGGGCTTATTGCGATTATTGTGATTATATTGTCCACGTGGACAAGTAACGATAATAATCTTTATGCCGCCGTATTGCCCGTTGCTACAGCTACAAAATCGATTTCGCGTCCCCTGCTTTCATTGGCCTTTGGTTTAATCGGTATTATTTTATGTGTATTTGGTTTATTTAGCCAATTTATCAGCTGGCTCGTTCTCAATGGCATTCTGATGTCACCAATTGCCGCCTGTATGATAGCTTATTTCTTTTTGGCACGAAAAGAATTGTTATGGGAAACACAAGATAATAATTTCAAATCTATGCCACTTATTGCATGGGCGATTGGATCTGGTGTCGGATATTTAACAAGCCCTAAAGCCGTTTATGGTCTGGAACTTTTTTCAATCACAACAGCTCCTCCACTCGATTCATTTATGGTCACTGGGATTATAATTTCTATCTATCTTCTTATTAAACGTAATAGGACAAAATCTTAAATGACTAACGAGCTTATTAAAAAACTCATCTCTATCATGGCTCGTCTTCGTGATAAGGAAACTGGGTGTCCGTGGGATATTGAACAAGATTTTAAATCGATTGCCAAGTGCACCATTGAAGAAGCATACGAAGTTGTTGACGCCATAGACCGCAATCATATGGGAGATTTGAAGGAAGAATTGGGTGATTTATTATTGCAGGTTGTGTTCCATGCCCAAATGGCAAATGAGCAATCACTCTTTAATTTTGATGATGTTATAGAAACACTATGCCAAAAATTAGTGTCCCGCCATCCTCATATCTTTGGCGAGGCGGACGCCAAATCTGCTGAAGATGTGATGAAGATTTGGCAATCTGTCAAGGAGACTGAGGAGAAAAACCAACGTCCTAAAGAGTCAATATTGGATGATGTTCCTATTGCATTTCCATCCCTCCTCCGCGCCCAAAAACTCTCTAAAAAAGCAGCGAAGGTGGGTTTTGAATGGCAAAAAACAGAGGATGTCATTGATAAAATAATTGAAGAATTAAATGAATTTAGGGCTGAATTACACTTTGGGTCCAAAGAAAGGCAAGATGAAGAATTAGGAGATGTTCTTTTTTCAGTTGTGCAATTGGGGCGAAGGCTGGATTTAGATTGTGAAGAAACTATGCGTAAGGCAAATATTAAATTTTATAATCGTTTCAGTGGTATGGAAAATGATATTAAATCTAAAAATAAGGATATTAAAGCCTTATCTCCTGAAGAGTGGGAAGAGTTTTGGCAAATCCAAAAAGCCAAAGGTAAATAAAGTATTAATAAAACATTGACATTCCATACGACACGGTCTATATCTTCTTCATACTTAAAAATTGTGAGGAAACATGGCACTGATAATCGGCAATTCCGATGCTCGCGTCACACCTATCGGGTCATCTGGTAACAATGATGACTTTGGTAAATGGGTGCATGTTCCCTATTTCAGATCAAAAAATGTTGCTAAAAATGAAGTTTCTACCCCAAAACAAAAACAGTCATCAGACGGTGTAAATAGTTTTGCAACACTGCTCAAATTGGCTGAACAAAATAATGGTAAGACCCAAACTCAAGAAACTGTTCTTTTAAAACCCGCCAATCGCGCTGGTACAATTGATATATTGGCCTAAATTTTTAGTCCTTTGGCGAATTCAGTTAACGTATCATCTCTTGCCCCCATTATAACAATACGGTCACCTGACTTTGCCTCTTGTTCTATCATATGCCCTATTTCTTCACGGGTTGGAGCATAAAAGGCACTTAACTTTTTACTTTTACATTCTTCAATAAACATTTGAGATGTATATGCTTTATCTGCTGTTCCGCCCATAAAAAGAACGTCTGGCATAAAGAATTTATCGCCCTCTTTTAACCCCTCAACAAAAGCAGACAGTAATTCATGCCTCATCAATTGAAAGGGTTTATAGCCATGCATTTGAAACATGACCAACAAACGCCCAGAAAACTCATTCAATGAACGAAGTGATGCCGTTATCTTATCTGGATTATGAGCAAAATCATCTATTACACTGATATTATTAACATTTTTTATTGTCTGCAGTCTTCGCCCCACCCCTGTAAATTCAGAAATAGAGTGACAAGATTCTCTTAAACTAACCCCTGATAATAGAGCCGCCCCAATTGCACAAAGTGCATTTTCAACATTATGACGACCATTCACTTGTAAAGAAATTTGTCCCGTCTCACCCGTCTGAACATATTGAATTTCTGCGGAAATCCCAGTGGGGGAGGGCTTTAAATTGACGGCTCTCAATTGTGCCTTTTCATTATCAATCCCAACGGTCAAGGCGGAGGCAACGTAATCAGACGACATTTCGAAAACAGCCTGATTATCTATGTTTAAAACCTGACGCTCTGATTGGTCTAAAAACATTTTAAAAATTGGTTTCAATTCTTCAACTGGCTTATGATCAAGTGCGATATTATTTAAAATAGCAATCGTTGAATGATAGAGAATAATAGACCCATCACTCTCATCGCATTCAGTGACAAAGAGGTTTTTGTCTCCAATTAAGGCTGATGCAAAGGGGGTATCAGGAGATATAAAATCTAGAAAATTAGCCCCGTTCATGACTGTCGGATTATGGCCACTAGAATGTAAAATCCATGATAGCATCCCAGTTGTTGTTGATTTACCGCTTGTCCCCCCAATACCAATTCGAATATTGGACTTATTAAATAAATTGGCCAGAACATCCGCCCTTTTTATAATTGGGACACCCAATTCTTTGGCACGTCTAACCTCTGGGATTGTATCTTCAATGGCACTTGAAATAACAAGGGCATCAAAATCTTTGGTTAATCCCAGTCCGTCTTGTGGGACAATCTTTATCCCTTGCTCTATAAGATATTTAAATTTTTCTGGACTTCGGCCTTGATCATAGATTCTGTCGGAACCAGAAATACTAAATCCCTGCCCATACAAAATCATGGCAAGAGGGAGCATTCCACTCCCCCCTATTCCGCAAAAGAAATAGGCCGTCATCTCTCCAAACCCTTAAAATGTAGTGGTTGATGGAAAAATTGGCTTACCAAGCTGGGGCATTTTGTCTGGTACCACGGAAGGTAAAACATCTGTGCTAGGGTTACTCTTAGGAATAGGCATCGCATCAGATATAGGAGCTATATTGACATTCTTACTTTTTTTGACATTGTTTCCTTTATCACCCAAAAAACCGCCCTCGACTTCTTCAATACGACGCTCGCGCTCAACCTGCATTGCGGCCTCTTCTGCTTCAAGACGATCTGCTTCGGCATAGGCACGTCTGTAACGTTCAGCATTGGCTTTATCACCATTTAACGCGGGGGTATCAGGCCCCATATTTTCGATATTTTGTTCACGGCTGTTTAAAGCACCTCTGTTTTCATAGGAAGGCAAAGCCATTTCTTTTGCTAATGCAGAAGAAAAATCAATTATAACTTCATCAGGATATTTAAACATAGCCCCCGAAGCCCCATCAACCGCAAGTGACGTTCCACCCGAAAGTGCATTCAAGAAAGTCGTTCCAGCAACAGATGATTCAACAATCGTTTCAGCAACGCGATTTCCTGGAGCATTGCAACTAATGAACATAGGATCTTTAGATTTTTGAACCCAGATTGATTGCGGAGGACGAACATCAAATCGATAATTATTGCGACCAATTCTAACATCACAAACGGCATCATCTGCCCCAACTGTTTTAAATGAAACAGGTTGTGTCGATCTTTCCATCACCGTGGCACACGATGCTAAAAAAGGGGAACTAAACAACAGAGCAATAGGAATAAAGCGATTTTTAAACATTTAAGAAAATCCATTTGAATCAAAATAATTGAATAACATGATAATGGAGTCTTCGTAATTGTGAAAGCCCTGATGTAATGGTCACCCACTCTATATTATTTCCGTAAAACGATTATGAGCCTATGGCAAGTTTTACATCGCTTGCCCTGCTCTGGCTTTCATCAACTAGTCTAAAGAATTCGTTTAAATTTCTTGGGTAACTTGCTCCTTCAGGCAATACGTCCGAGGGAATTGCAACGGCTTCAAATTGAAGGGCCAATTCTACATCATTCCCATTACGGCGCATATCGGGCATAGTTATTTTATCCAAACGAGTATCTAATCCATCAACAGTCAACAAATCATATTCATCACGAGATAATTCTTCCCCCATATCCTGAACATAAACGTCTCTTGCTTTGATAATCATATCCGCAGTGATAGTGGGCTTGTTCTGGAATTTTTGAAGCTGAGGTAATGGCACATTTTCACCAACTGCCAAATGATTAAAAAGCCTATTAAATGTTCCGTATTCTTCTAATCCTTGAATGGTTTTATCATTCAAAGCATGATACATCCGTGACCAAGTGGTCTCCGTTGTACCGAGCCAAATCGGCGTTCTATCTTTCGGTGCAGGTAGTTTTCCCGTAACCATAACAGCCTTAGCAAATGAATGAATCAGCATTTCCCCCAATCCACCATTACGATTGCGGTGCTTTACTTCGATTGTTAAATCTGCAACAGGAGTATAAAGAACTTCTTGTAAACGCTCTAACCATTGAGTGTCAGTTAAGTGACGGGCTGTCCATACTTTAGGATTTTTAAGAAGATTCGCAATTTGAATTTCATGATTTTCCTGATATGAGGGTGCTTCACGTTCAATATAGGTTGTATGATATTCAAAATCACAAACAACAACACGTGATATTGTGCCATCATTCATTTCAATATCAATCAGATTATAAGGCCTCATCGATTTCTTATCATCATCAGACCTTTGAGCATTCAAACGCACAGTAATGTGTTTAATCCCTGATTGCGGGTCTGCCAATAAAGCCGAATAAAGCTTTTCTGTTTTTCCCAAATCCTCTAATTCACTTTTTCTACTAAAATTCTGATCAACATGTGTTTTATCGGACTCTGATATTCCTGCTCCATCTGCCCTATTTCCATCCGTGACCAAAATATGGTCAACATGGATAATAGTTAGCCTAGGGTCTGAAACTTTTGGCAGAGGATTATCATTGGCAATAGGTGGTAATTCTGCTGGTGCTTCTTCTGCAATAGTCACAGAGGCAGGATTATTCCGCGTAGCACATTCTGCGATAAATGCTTGGTTTTTGGCTGTTTTTTTCCATTCGTTATAATTCCTCTGAACCTGAGTTGGAACAGCGTTAGTTTCAAAAGCTTTTTCAAACTCATTTGAAATCCCGTAAAGATGAACTGCTTTGAATAAGGCAAAGGGAGATTTAAACATACCTAATTTTTGTTTTAGAAGTTTTTTGGTTTCTAATTCCAAAACATCTGAATCTTTTATTAAAAGAAACGATAGTAAAGAAGATCGAATATCAGATTTTTCTTTTTCATTGAAATGGTCATGATGGGTTGAAATTAATTCAACAAATCGGTTGTCTATATCTGAAAATTTTTGTAACAAAACTCTGATATTAGGATATGATGTTTGGACTGTTTTCTCATATTCAACAAATATAGCATATAGGGTCTTAACTTTTGATGATCTTGCATTGTCACGTGCCATTTCATTAGCTGATTTTTTGGGGGCTTCAATATTTGGTTTTTCTTCAAGGGCTATAGCAGATAATTTTGGATTAATTATCGTTACTACATCATCCAACCTGCCCTCTTTATATGCTTTCTTAAATGAAACGGCGGCGGTAGTATCCTTCCATTCACGATAGGCTCTCAAAACTTCTTTTGGAAAAAGTTGTCCACTGATACCTTCATGTAACTGATTTTGTATGCCTACTAAATAAGTCAGATGAAAAAGATCTGTGATGGGGGTAACGTGTGAAACAACCCGATAGCCATTGACTCTGTCTTCTAAAATTTTTCTTCTGTCTACGGGCTTTGCTTGACTTAAATCATGTCTTGTTTTGTCATCCATAAAATAACACGTTATTTCAAGCCAATTTTTAAGAAGGAGTCGTTCTTCATCACCAAAGTTTACAAAGTTTTTTAAGACCCAACTGATAAATTGGGGGTCCTTCACTTTCATACGATTGTCGAACTTCTCTCTTCTGATGTGATCTGGTTCTTTTGAAGAATCTGCGACAAATTGCTGTTCTTCTGCGATATAGCGGTAAAATTCAATGGCTATTGGGTTCCCTGCCTCTTGGGCTGCATTTAGTTTTTCTGTGGCCATTTGTAATGCTGATTTTGTATTAGGCTCTTCAAACCGATTTAAAAAACCATTACGAATGTCTAGAGGGATAGGAGCCATCAGAAATGTTTCTTCAAGTTGAAAATGGGTAATGACAGCATAAAGAGCATCGGGATTTATTTTTTTCCAAGTGTCGGGCATAACACGTATATGCGGGTTGGCAGAGATAAGAGGAAATAAAATGGCATTGATAAATGATTTTGCTTCTTTTAAGTCATCCCTCTTGTCAAATAACTCCTTGTGACGCGCCAAGTGGTCTAAGGCTTCGGGAATGAGGTCAGATGACGTGTTTTCTCTCGTTAAATTCGTATCAAATAATAAAGTTATAACTGCTTCCGTACCTGACTCTCTGGTACACATTTGGAGTAATAAATCATAGAATTTTTGAACATGAGCATTGGGTGTATGCGCTCTTTTTTGAGTAAAATGAACCATACGAAACCCAAGTTCGCTTTGGCTTAATTCTTTATCGCTGTCCGCTTTATTTGTCATGGAAACACACCTTATTTTATTTGCAATGACGCTAACTGTTTTTATAAGTTATGTCAATATAAAATAGTAACTTATGTTAATTTGACAATATTATGAAATAATGAGACATTATTCTTATTAAATTCAAGATTTTGGACTGCGTATGCGTGAAATAAAACCTCTTCTAACATCTGCCTTTTGTTTAGCAACTGGCATCGTTCAACATATTTATGATGGTATTCAATCAGTTATTTCGAATTCTGATAACGATAAAAGATTCCAACATGCTACAAAATTCGTTGAATATTTAGATTATTTTGGGGGTTTTGGTATTTCCACAAACTATCTCAGGGGAGAGTATCAAGGCAATAAAGATACTGAACTACAAATCAGCATTAATTACCTTGTGCACCATAGTCAACGCGAAGAGCCTATTGAACAACACAAAACATTCTGTTTAGATTTTAGTTCATGGAAAATATTAGAAAGAGACATTAAAACTCTCGCCACTATCTTCCATGAAATTTATGGACAATCTAAAGGCATTGATGAAGAAGAATCGAAGTATTTCTGGAGCAGAATATACAAATACTCAAGAATTGCATCTATCAACGCAGAAATTGAAACCGAGTCAATAAAAAGACAACCTTAATTTATAATTTGAAGAGCTCAGCAAAATTACACTTTAAAAGCCAATCCATTTTTATCAGTATTCACTTTCACTTTTGATCCGTCAGGGATTTCGCCACGTAAAATCATCTCGGCCATGTGGTTTTGAAGATTGGTTTGTATGGCACGTTTAAGGGGACGAGCGCCATAGGCAGGATCATACCCTTTATCAGCGAGCCAGAGTTTAGCATCATCTGAGATATCCAACTCTATACGCCGTGATTCCAAAAGTTTACGAAGATTACCTAATTGAATATCGACAATCCCCGCCATTTGTGCCCGCCCTAAACGACGGAATAATAAAATTTCATCAAGACGGTTTAAAAATTCAGGGCGGAAGAATTTGCGGACTTCCTCCATGACTTTGCCACGGACTTTTTCGACATCTTCACCTTCTTTTTGGTTGGCTAGATTTGCTGCGCCTAAATTCGATGTCATGATAAGAACAGTGTTCGAAAAATCAACTGTTCGCCCTTGTCCATCGGTTAACCGCCCATCATCTAAAACTTGTAACAAAATATTAAAAACATCAGGGTGTGCTTTTTCAATTTCATCAAATAAAATCACTTGATAGGGGCGACGACGAACGGCTTCGGTCAACGCTCCACCTTCTTCATACCCAACATAACCGGGGGGCGCGCCGATTAAACGCGCAACTGAATGTTTCTCCATATATTCGGACATATCAATCCGCACCATGGCACTGTCATCATCGAATAAAAATTCGGCCAAGGCTTTGGTGAGTTCTGTTTTTCCAACACCTGTTGGCCCCAAGAATAAAAACGACCCAATTGGGCGATGGGGGTCTTGCAACCCTGCCCGCGCACGGCGAACGGCAGAGGCTACAGCTTTCACTGCCTCATCTTGACCAACGACCCGTGCCGATAATTTTGATTCCATACCAAGAAGTTTAGTATTTTCACCTTGCATCATTTTATCAACAGGAATGCCTGTCCAACGGGAGACAACCCCCGCAATATCATCGGGCGTAACCTCTTCGTTAATCATATTTTTAACGGAACTTTCGGCGGCATTTTTTAATTCGGATTCTAACTGTGGAATTCGTCCATATTTTAATTCACTGGCTTTTTCCCATTTTCCGTCACGCTCGGCTTGTTCTAATTCAATCCGCGCTTTGTCCAATTCCTCGGTCAATTTCTGACCTTTGGTAACCTTATCTTTTTCGGCCTGCCACTGGGCGGTGAGGTTTGCAGATTTACTTTCTAAATCTTTTAATTCTTCTTCTAATTTTTTCAGGCGGTCAATTGATGCCGCATCAGTTTCTTTTTTTAATGCCTCACGTTCAATTTTTAATTGGATAATACGGCGGTCAAGTTCATCAATTTCTTCGGGTTTACTATCAACCTCCATCCTTAAACGTGACGAAGCCTCATCAATTAAATCAATCGCCTTATCAGGCAAAAATCTATCTGTAATATAACGGTTTGAAAGATTCGCGGCAGACACAATGGCGGCATCTGTAATGCGTACCCCGTGATGAGCTTCGTATTTTTCTTTAAGTCCACGAAGGATGGAAATTGTATCTGATACCGTGGGTTCACTGACAAACACAGGTTGAAACCGCCGTGCAAGGGCCGCATCTTTTTCAATATGTTTACGATATTCATTAAGGGTTGTTGCACCAACCATATGCAATTCACCACGCGCCAGTGCGGGTTTCAACATATTCCCTGCATCCATTGCTCCGTCGGCTTTACCTGCGCCAACCAAAGTGTGCATTTCATCGAGAAATAAAACGATTTCACCCGCTGCATTACGAATTTCATCGAGGACAGCTTTTAATCGTTCTTCGAATTCTCCACGAAATTTTGCCCCTGCAATTAAGGCTCCCAAATCGAGCGACATCAGTTTTTTATTGCGGAGCGATTCAGGAACGTCACCATTTACAATCCGTTGCGCCAACCCTTCGATAATTGCTGTCTTTCCTACACCTGGCTCACCAATTAACACAGGATTATTTTTGGTACGGCGTGAGAGGACTTGAATCGTTCGGCGAATTTCTTCGTCCCTCCCAATAACAGGGTCTAACTTCCCCTCTCGAGCTAAGGCGGTCATATCGCGGGCATATTTATTAAGACTATCAAATGTTTCTTCTGCCCCCGCACTATCGGCAGTGCGCCCTTTACGAAGTTCATTGATAGCGGTGTTCATATGGGCGGCCGTCACCCCAGATTCCTCCAATGACCCCGTTACATCAGTTGCCTTCGCAAGTGTCATAGCTTGCAGAACACGTTCAGAGGTCAGGAATTTATCACCCGCCTTCTCTGCCAATTGTTCGGCTTGATCCATAATTTTAGCAAGGTCATTAGATAGACGAAGCCCCCCTGCCCCCGAACCATCCACTACAGGTAATTTAGACAGGGATTGTTCAATTGATTTTTTAAGACGTGATGAATCTCCACCCGCAGTTTTAATCAAGCGAGGGATTTGACCTTCTTCATCTTCCAACATCACCTTTAAAATATGTTCAGGTTCCAAAGATTGATGTTTAGAACGCATAGCCAGCGTTTGTGCTTTTTGCAACAGAGAACGGAATTTTTCACTAAATTTATCAAAGTCCATGGAAACCACCTTTAAGAATCTTATTCTTCTTTATAGATGATTTAGGAATTTACTTCTACATAACAAGAGGTGAAGTTAAACTTGACGTAGAAAATATATTATGGGATTACTTTAATTGAAGTTATACTATGTAATTTTTTGGGAAAAAAATAATACGTATGAAAAATTTGGTTTTCCTTATTGTTTTTATAGGCGCACTTATTTGGTTTTTTTTGCCTGAGCGTGCAAATTTCAATACTGGCCAAGTGGATTTCGACATAGCTCCTATCCAAACAGCGGCCAGTGCTGGCACGTTTTCCTTTAAAGGATATACACTTACTCCGCTTGCTGACTTTACTGTCTCGGCGCGAGTTCTCAGCAAGAGCATCTATCGTATTGACCGCGAGGCAAAGCTCGCACCGGTTGATCTCGTGCTAGGATGGCAGTCGATGGCTAACCTCGCCGTCATCGATAGAATTAGAATCTCTCAAAGCAACCGTTTCTATCACTGGTATACTGATAATTTTCCAATTCCACGAAATGACATTGAAACACAGAGTGCTAATATGCACATGATCCCTTCGAGTGACGAAATTGAAAATCAATTAAAGGCGCTACCAAACAATGTATCCGTGCGCCTTACTGGCTTCCTTGTCTCCATAACTGCTGCCGATGGCTGGAATTGGAGATCATCGATGACACGCTCTGATACTGGTCATGGGGCATGCGAAGTTTTTTATGTAACAGGTATCGTCGTTGGGAAATGAAATGATGTAACTCCTAAATTTCTATAGGACTATAAAATAGAATTTTTATCTTCGTTACTTCGTAAATTTTTATCAAATTTTTTCTTAAAAACGAACTGATAACTAGAATTAAATATAATTAAATCAATTACTTAGAATAATTAAAATCTGGGCGGTTACAAAAAGCAACCACAGCTTTTACACCCTCATCAGCTACTTTAAATTGAATATCTCCGTTTGAGACTTGGCTAAATAATTCACGAGACAGGTTTTCACGAAGCCTTGTAGCAGAATCCATAGCAAATTGAGGTAGTGAGTGTTTTGGTTCTTGACTATTAAAACTGTACCTTCCATCTCCAACACGAAAAGAGGAACAGGCATAGTAACCTTGACTAACTGGCAATATTTTTGATTGCTTGCCAGCATAAGGTGCCTGTATTACGTTTTGATCACCCCCATTACGCGCAAGCCAAACAGCATCAACACGAATGGCTCCATTTGCATTTCTTTCGAAAACACGACTGACTAGAATGTTGCCAATTGGTTCAGCTTTATTATTTGTTGGATAGGTTACCATGACATGGTTGTTATTATCTCTAGAATTGAGAACTCTAATGTCGCTTTGAACTGGTGCCTGAGGGTATTGAATAGAAGAGCAACCTGTAAGGGCGACTAAAGAAAAAGCAGCAGCTCGCTTCGAAAGACTCATAAATAACTCCTAATAAATATTATTATGAGAAATTATTTATCAAAATATAAAAATTTAAGCAAGATATATAATTTTTCCTAAAACGAACTGATAACTCATAAAATATTTTAATAAAATCAATGGGTTACCTTGCCATTAAATCTAATGTTTCAAGACGTTTTATTTCATCCCTTAAACGTGCCGCTTCTTCAAATTCCAAATCTCCAGCGGCTTTATGCATCCGTGCATCAAGACGTTTAATCTCTTTTTGAAAGGCTTTGGGGTCGTGAAGTAAGGTTTGGTCTTGGTCTGAAAAACCAATCGCCATAGGTTTAGAACCAACATAATCAGGCTGTTCATAAACGCTAGATAATGTATTGCGAATGGTTTTGGTGATGCTTTCAGGTGTGATGCCATGCTCTGTATTATATTCGACTTGTCTGGCTCGCCGCCTATCGGTTTCTTCAATCGCAGCTTTCATGCTTTTGGTATAATTATCAGCGTAAAGAATGGCTTTTCCACCTAGATTTCTAGCTGCCCGCCCTATCGTCTGGATAAGCGATGTTCTTGATCGAAGGAACCCCTCCTTATCAGCGTCCAGAATAGCAACCAACATACATTCAGGAATATCTAACCCTTCACGAAGAAGGTTAATACCTACAAGAATGTCAAACGTTCCAAGGCGTAAGTCACGAATAATTTCTATGCGTTCCAATGTTTCAATATCGGAATGAAGATAGCGAACCTTTAGCCCATTTTCAGCCAGATAATCAGTCAGGTTTTCAGCCATTTTTTTGGTGAGTGTCGTGACTAAGGCTCTGCCCCCTGCCCCAACCACACGCTTACATTCGTTCATTAAATCATCAATTTGATATTCGCTTGGACGGATTTCAACGGGGGGATCAATGAGGCCTGTGGGGCGTACAATTTGTTCTACGAATGCACCATCAGTTTGGTTTAATTCCCAATCACCGGGGGTGGCGGATACATAAATCGTTTGCGGACGCATGGCATTCCATTCATCAAATTTTAAAGGCCTATTATCAAGGGCGGATGGAAGACGGAAACCGAATTCTGCCAATGTTGTCTTACGCGCGCGGTCACCATTATACATTCCACCTAATTGTCCAACCATGACATGACTTTCATCGAGAAATAGGAGGGCATTTTTTGGAAGATATTCAAACAAGGTTGGTGGAGCCGCCCCCGCAGGTCGCCCCGTTAAATAACGGGAATAATTCTCAATACCTTGGCACATTCCTGTGGCCGATAACATTTCTAAATCAAACGTGGCGCGTTGCTCTAACCTTTGCGCCTCCAACAATTTTCCTTCTGTATTAAATTGAGCAAGGCGGTCTTTCAATTCTATTTTAATTTTGCCAATAGCTTGAGCAATTGTTGGCCCCGGTGTGATATAATGCGTATTCGCATAAACACGAACCGCATCCATCATCGCAAATTTTTCACCTGTCAGAGGATCAAATTCAGTAATATTTTCTAATTCATCGCCAAACAGAGAAAACCGCCATGCTCTATCTTCAAAATGGACGGGGAATAATTCAATAGTATCTCCACGAACACGAAAACCACCTCGTTCAAACACAATATCATTCCGTTTATATTGAAGTTCAACAAATTTTTCGATTAAAGCTTGGCGGCTAATACGTTGCCCTTTGGTAATTTCGAAAGTCATCGCATAATAATCTTCTTTTGACCCTATCCCGTAAATGCATGATACAGAGGCAACGATAATGACATCCTGCCGCTCAAAAATTGACCGTGTTGCAGAATGGCGCATACGGTCAATTTGTTCGTTAATCGTGGCTTCTTTTTCAATATATAAATCCCTCTTGGGAACATAGGCCTCTGGTTGATAATAATCGTAATAGGATACAAAATATTCAACGGCATTATCGGGGAAGAAATCTTTCATCTCGCTGTATAATTGCGCCGCCAAAGTTTTGTTTGGGGCAAGGATAATTGCAGGACGCTGTGTGCGCTCAATCAAATGAGCCATCGTAAATGTTTTACCCGATCCCGTGACTCCTAACAAAACTTGGTCGGTCAACCCTTGGTCAAGTCCATGCAGCAATGATTCAATCGCTTTGGGTTGGTCACCTGCGGGCTTAAAGCCAGAATGAATTTTGAAGGGAATAGTCATTGGATACATATAGCACAAAACAGGAACATGAATAGGAGTTATATTGATAATATTGATTTTTGAATTTAATTAACATATTGTTTATACAAATAAATAAATAGAGGAAAAAATATGTCATCATTTCAAGAAATGACTTCACAATTTTATGACGCGGTTTGGGATTTTTCTACTCAAGTTTATCTTTTGCCTGACCAGTTACAGGGTGTCAATTATGATGATAATGATCCGCCTGCAATTATTAAGAAATTCAAAGCAAGTGCTAATCCTTTTTTAGATCTTGATAGCAGTCAAATTCCTAATCACTTAAAGCCAGCCTATCTCCGAATTGATGCAATAGTTCGGCAAGAAATTATACCAGCATTTGAAGTTATTGAAGAAGAATATGATAGACTGTCTACGGATATTGAAAATCTAGACAAAGATAGTTTATTAGCTTTTGCTGAAAAAACCGCATATCTTGTGAACGAGATTGAAATGTATGTTATTGCCCAAACCTCTGGGCTTATGTTAGATTTATCACTGCAATAGAAATAACTTTTCACTAAAAAATCGAACGCGTAAGCTGACTTTCCATTCTATAGTTCTTATGAGGACCTTTGACTGCATAGGTCATTTTTATGTTTCCATCGGCAGAGGCCGTAAAAGATAAATCATAGCTATCGTACCCACAAATATGGCAGTGATTGGCGATGTAATCGTCAGCTTGCTTTATAAAATGTAATTCATGAAGAATATCCCCTTTACGATGGGGATCATCATAATAAACGATAATTTTATCATCATGATATTCATAGATATAGGTTCTGTTTACTTCGTTTTGAATACCATTAAGGATCAGTTGACCAGTCTCAAAACATTTCAGACGAGTATCATCAATTTTTGTAAAAATTGATTGGCCTGATAGAAAGCCTTGTCCTAAACATCCAGTTATCTGGCGTTCTAAATTCCATACTCCAATTAACTGATTAAAAATTATTTTGCTTATGATACCATCTAAAAATTCCATGATTAAATTATAGGATATAAAATGAGTAATACAATAGAACTTCTAAAAACCCGCCGTTCATCAAAAGTGGCAAGTCTTTCCGAACCTGCCCCGAATGCATCGCAATTGCAGGATATTTTAACGATTGCATCGCGCGTGCCTGACCACGGAAAATATCATCCGTGGTATTTTATTGTGTTTGAGGGCGAGGCTCGGCGGGAGATTGGCGAGTATTTACGGACGGCCTATAAAGCTAAAAATCCTAATGCCGAAATTGCAAAATTGGATTTAGAGGCCGAAAGGTTTTTACGTGCGCCAATGGTGATTGCAGTTGTATCGCGTATTCGTGAAGGTAAAAATCCACAGTGGGAGCAAATTTTATCGGCGGGGGCTGTCTGTTACAATTTATGCTTGGCGGCAAATGCCTATGGGTTTGGTACAAATTGGCTGACAGAGTGGTATAGTTATTCCCCGACCTTCAAAAAATTGATGGGGCTAGACGCTCATGATAATTTCGCAGGCTTTATTTATGTCGGCACATCATCCGAGAAACAGGAAGAGCGTGACCGCCCCGACCTATCAAAAATCGTCACGCACTGGTCAAATAAAAACCCCACCCTAAACAAGGGTGATGGATATGGACAGTTAGGAAAAGGATATCCTGATAAAGGTTTTTAGTTCTATTTATAAAGTGACAGTTTTCCTGTAATTTCTCGTAAAACGTCAGTCTTTCCGAACAGGCAAAGACCTAAATAATTTTTATCCTCGCCTTTACAAAGCTTGGTTGCTGCCATTTGTTCGGATGTTTTGCCGGTAGTCATTGTGTCAAGAAAATCCGTACAGGAAATTCCTTTGGCCGAAGCCTCATCACGAACTTTAGCCATTTGATTCGAATTTTTAGCTTTAAGAACAATGACTGGATAATGTGAAATAGACGGGTGAATTTGTCCATCGCCATCAATATAATCGATAAATGCAAAATCTTGGCCTTGCGCAATACCACCAACTAAACCCGCCATGGTATGGCCTATTGCATTCATCAAACGAGCATTACTTTCTTCTTTTTCATTAAGGACTAAAGTAAATCGATATTCATTTTCATCTTTATCTAAAGGATTAGAATTTGATACGACCGTCTGAATAATAGGCTTATCTTTTTTCTGCGCCCCCATTGGTTTCAATGTTGGGAATGCAATCACCTCACGAATGGTCGTTGAATTAGTGAGGAGCATCACGAGGCGGTCAATGCCAACACCCCAGCCACCTGTAGGGGGTAAGCCATATTCTAAAGCTGTGATGAAATCATCATCCAGCATCATGCCTTCATCATTACCGCCTTCTCGTTGTGCAACTTGTTCTTGAAATCTGGCTAACTGGTCTCGGGGGTCATTTAACTCAGTGAACGCATTACAAATTTCCCATCCATTGGCGTAACTTTCGAAACGCTCAGTGAGAAGTGGGTTATCACGATGTAATTTTGATAGTGGAGAAATATCAAAAGGATGATCCATAACATGGGTTGGCTGTATCAATTTATGTTCGCCTTTTTCTGCAAAAATGGCCTCAACCACCTGCCCCCAATTTGCATTTGGGTCAACGCGAACGCCCAGTTCTTTGGCTTTGGCACGTGCCGCCGCGGGGTCAGTTATTCCCAAGAAATCAACTCCTGTTTCCTCGGTCACAATACCGACCATGGTTTTACGTTGCCATGGTGATCCAAAATCGAGTGTATGTTCGCCATATTGAACATGGGTTGTGCCGTGTACGGCCAGTACAACATAACGCACCATATCTTCGACCAATGTCATGATATCATAATAATCCATATAGGTATGGTAAGCCTCGATAGAGGTATATTCGGGGTTATGGCGGGTTGACACGCCTTCATTCCTAAAATTACGCCCTATTTCATACACCGCATCGGCAAAGCCACCGACCACCAAACGTTTTAAATATAGTTCAGGTGCAACCCGCAGGAAAAACTCACTATCCAATGCGTTATGATGGGTCACAAAAGGCTTGGCCGATGCTCCGCCCATAATGGCGTGGAGCATCGGCGTTTCAACCTCTAACGCACCCATATTATTCATGAATTCACGGATGGAGCGAATAATCTTTGTTCGCGCACGCAGTGTCACCCTGCTCTGCTCGTTCATAATTAAATCGAGGTAGCGTTGACGGTATCGTGCTTCAACATCATTCAGGCCATGGTATTTATCAGGAAGTGGTAAAAATGATTTTGTAAGCAATGTCAGTTCAGATGCACGAACCGAAAGTTCTCCGCGTGGAGTGCGCCGAATAGTTCCCGTGACGCCAATAATATCACCCAAATCAAAAAAACCCAGTTTAGCAAGTTCGGACTCTGGTGTTGAATCTTTATGACTGAAAACTTGAATTTTTCCACTTGGGTCATGTAAATCGATAAACATGCCGTCATTACGCATCGCCATAATTCGACCTGCAATAGTTACTTTATCTGTTGTCTCAATACCAACCTCTAGGCTTGCATATTTTTCTTGAAGGTCTCCCGCTCTATCCGTTCTATGAAATTTATGAGGAAAGGCATTTGCTCCAGTGGCTTCAAATGCTGCCAATTTCTTTAACTTCGCTGCTTTCAGAATGTTTTCGTCCTGTGGAAGGTTATTTTCTGTGGCTAAGACTGAAGTTTTCTGTGTCATGGTTTTTCTCGTATGATATAGTTAAAGTTAAGAAGAAATTTAATTTGTCCTAAAATACACGGAAAATCAAGCCATGCAGCTTCGTTCATACAATAAAAAGCCTGATAATTCCTTTAAAACCAAGGGAAACGCTTTGGTTATCATTCTTGTGATGATTGCTCTTATTGCGGCTCTAACCGCTGTGGCCATGAAATCGTCTAGCCGCAGTTCGGGAAATATGGACACAGAATCCGCCAGAGTTCAGGCCGAAAAGTTAATGAGACAGGCCATTAGCTTTGAATCCGCCGTAAATCGGGTGATGGGCGGCAATCAATGTAGCGAAAATAGTGTGAATTTTGTCAATACTGTGACAACCCGTGTTTATACCAACGCCAATGCCCCCTCAACAAAAGCTTGTGATGTATTTGATTTGGCAGGCGCAGGGCTAACTTATACCAATCCCAATCCCTCAATTTTTGATTCTTCCCAGTCAGGTAGATCAGACTATGGGCAGTGGGTATTTACTGGAACGCATTGCGTTTTAAAAATTGGTTCGGATGAAAATGATGCATGTATCAATTCTGAAATAGCCTTGATAGCCATTGTTCCACATATTTCACTTCCAGTTTGTCTTCAAATCAATTCATTAAATAATATTACCAATTTAGGTGGCTCCCCCCCTGAAGAGAGCTATGACGAGAGTGCATCTGCCTTCACAGGAAGCTTTACAGCGATTACCGACCCTGAATTGGGTGAAGGTTTAGCCTCACCTCTGATAAAACATACAACAGGGTGCCTTAAAAACACTTCAGGGTCTTGGGCAGATAGCTATGTTTTCTATCACGTTCTTTTGGCACGTTAAATTCTCCTTAAAATATATGTCTTTGGTATGTAGACATTATATCTTGCTTCATTGCACAAATTTGTAACGTCATTTTAATCAAATTCAATTTAAAATAGAGGTATAAAGATAAATAATTATAGGTGATACCAGATGCAAATTGTATACGAGAATACCGAAAAACAGCTTGATAATTTTATAGCAAATATTCAAGATAAACCTCAATCTTGGCGACTGATCAGTATCGAATTTCAAAATAGTACAACGCTTGATTCTCCATTATTTCAAAATCTTTGCTTACAGAATATATATCGATTTTTTGAACAGTCAGACTGTAAAATATTCTGGATGAAGCCAGCTTTCTTAATGATTTTTTTTCAAGGTCGGGCAGCACCTATTGAAAAATGCGTTGAAGGATTTTTAAAAGAAACAGAATTCAGAGGATTTGGAAGATTTTTTGATATCTTAGATTTATCTGTTCATTGGCCTGACTTCATCAATTTTATTACTCGTATAAAACAATCAAAGAGTATTGATACGAAACAAGTTGATAAAATTATCCTTCAAGAATCCTTACCTACAAAACATTTCACTATAGAAATTACAAAAGAAAGAATAGAAGATCAAAGATATATTCGTCAATCACGAACCAAGCCTTTGATACTTCTTGTTGAGGACGACCCTTTCACATTGCAGCTTGTTAAGTTGGTGTTTAAGGATGTCTATGAAATTATCACTGCTGAAACAGCTCGGCAGGCATTGGCATACTATCAACGCCATCTTCCCGATATAGTTTTTCTTGATATTCAATTGCCCGATGGGGACGGTACAGATTTACTAAAGAAAATGACAGAAGCAGATGAGGATTCCTATGTTGTAATGCTTAGCTCACATTCCCAGAAAGAAAGAATCCTAGATTGCATGAATAATAAGGCAAAGGGCTTTATTGCCAAACCATTCACGCGACAAAGATTAACTGACATGACCGATAAATTTTTTGCTGCTCGTAAAAATTTAGATCAAGGAATGAATCGTCATGGAACTTAAGGATATTCTTTCTCAAATGTGTGATTACACAACAGACTCAATTGTCATTACAACTGCATACAATAAAGAGATTGGTGAAGATCCTAAAATTCTCTATGTGAATAAAAGTTTTTCTGCATTAACAGGATATACACTTGATGACGTGATGGGCAAAAACCCTAGAATGCTTCAGGGGCCTAAAACAGACGAAAAGACAAAAGCCAGATTAAAAAATGCCATTGAATCCGAAAGGCAAGTATCTGCCGAAATTTTAAATTATAGCAAAGATGGCTTTGAATATTGGATTGAGGTTAATTTAAATCCTATTTTTTGTACTAAAACAGGAAATTGCATTTATTATATTGCTACTGAACGGGATATTACCGAACGGAAAACTGCTGAATCGCAATTGATAAATGCCATTCAAAAAGCTGAAGAAGCAACTAAAACAAAAAGTGAATTTCTGGCCAATATGAGTCATGAATTAAGAACGCCCATGAATGGTATTTTGGGACTTGCGGAAATTTTACAAGGAACAGAATTAACTGAAGAAGTTAAAGAATGTGTTGATGCTATTCATAGTTCAGGGAAAAATCTATTAAATATTGTGAATGATATTCTTGATCTCTCCAAAATCGAAGCTCAAGAGTTAGAGATTGAGGAATATCCTTTTAAAATTAAAGATATTCTTAAGAACGTAAAGGATGTGACGTTTCTCTCCGCAACTAGAAAAGGTCTCGGTTACGACGTCAATGTCAATTTGAATGTGCCAGATTGGTTAGCAGGTGATGGAAAAAGAATTCAGCAGATTATTTTTAATCTTATCGGAAATGCAATTAAATTTACTGAAAAAGGTGGAATTTCCATTTTTATGGATTGGAAAAATATAGATAAGAAATCTAATTTAATTATTCAAGTGCAAGATACTGGAATCGGTATTCCAGATGATTTTCAAAATCAATTATTCAATAAATTTTCTCAAGCCGATACATCTATTTCAAGAAAATTTGGCGGAACTGGTCTCGGGCTAGCTATCACAAAATATCTTATTGAAATGATGGGAGGAAGTGTAAGTTTTATCAGTAAATTAAACCATGGAACCACTTTCTTTGTATCCATACCCATTAAAGAAGCGCCAAGTGAAGACATTCTTCAGAGTGAGATTAAGTTTAGCAATGAAAATTCTTTGGTTGGAGTTGATTTAACAGAAATTCGAGCTCTGATTGTTGAAGATCATCCCATTAACCAAATGTTGGCGGTAAAGTGGTTAAAAAAACTAGGTTTAAAAAATATTGATTCTGCATTAAATGGCTTTGAATCAATTACCCTTCTTCGCAATAATACTTATGATTTTATTCTGATGGATTGTCAGATGCCTGAGTTAGATGGATATGAGACAACCAGCCTTATACGTGACATGGAAAAACAAATGAATATTAGAACTCCAATCATTGCAATGACAGCAAATGCAATGTTAGGCGAGAGAGAAAAATGTATTCAGGCGGGAATGGATGACTATTTAAGTAAGCCATTAAATTTTAGTCAATTTCAATCATGTATCGCCCAATGGATAGGTGCAAAATTGAAGGAAGAAAAAAATTTAGGCAGTGAGGACAAAGAGCTGGATTTATCTGTTCCTGTAGACCTGACCCGACTCAATGAATTTACTGAAGGTGATAAAGATACAGAAACTATGGTTATCAATTTATTCTTAACCACTGCGTATGAAGCTTTCGATAAACTTAAAAATGCACAAATTTCTGATGAGCCTGATGAATGGTCACATGCCGCACATAGTTTTAAAGGGGCATCAGGTAATCTGGGGGCAATGAAACTTCATGCGCTTTGTTCTGATGCTGAATATAAGGGGGGCATCGACCGTGATGAGAAAAATATAATTTTGTCGTCTCTATATGTTGAATTTGCTAGGGTTGAAAGTTATCTGAAGGGTTTGAATTAAAACCTTTATTATGCTAAAGCATATCTATGTCTATTCCTGTGCAAAATCACCCCTCAAAATTTATTCGATTTTCTGTTTCCACTTTGTCTTATGGTGCAGGTCGATTTACTTTTTTAGATGAAATCGGTGAGATTTTAGAGATTGCCCCTTCAAAAGTTTTAAATATTCAATCTGAAAAACCTATACTCGTCTGTCATGCCCCCTATATGCAGAATAAATTAGGGCATAACCATTTGCGGATGATGGATATTCTTGAGCTTTACGCGTTTGTATATCCAACACGGTTTTGTGTTCCAACCCCTGCTGGTTTAGCAAAATCATTACAAATTGATATTCCTCAGGATGTTTCAGATTACCCTGTCACCCTTCTCGAATCTGTTCATGTATTACTGACAGTTTTAGCTGAGATAAAGGGTACAGAAAAACTTTTAGAGATTGCAAAAGTTATGGGTTTAAATGGAAAAGGCTGGGCTTGGACTCCCTATATTTTTCAAGCTCTAGGACAAAAATATGATACAAGTGAGATTATTTCGTCATCGCGCAACGCCTTAAATGTCTGGTCAAAATTACCTGAATGGGCGGATGATGCCCCCCTCCCTCCTCCATCCCACCACCCCGTTACTGGAGATGAGACACGAGAGCGTTTAGCATCACTGCTAACAACCAAACGCGCGGCAGAAAGACGACCCGAGCAGGTGAATTACGCAACACGGTTAGCAGAAAGTTTTCGCCCACCTGATGCCCCAGACCAACCCCACGTGACATTGGCCGAAGCTGGGACAGGTGTTGGGAAAACACTTGGCTACCTTGCTCCTGCGTCTGTCTGGGCTGAGAAAAATACGGGATCGGTTACAATTTCAACCTATACTAAAAATCTGCAACGGCAAATTTCAAGTGAGATTGAACGAATTTATCCAGATCCTGCGGTGAGAGACAGTAAAGTGACCGTCCGCAAGGGTCGTGAGAACTATGTTTGTCTTTTAAACTTTGAAGATTTAGCAGCATCTGCGGCATTGGCACGAAGTGTTGGTGTTGCACTTTCAGCAGGACTTATGGCGCGTTGGATAATGGAGTCAACGGACGGAGATTTAACAGGAAATAGTTTTCATGGTTGGTTACCGGGGGTCATTGGAACAGGATCAACGCTCTCCCTTGCAGACAAGCGTGGAGAATGTATTTTTTCAGCCTGCGATCATTATCACAGATGCTTTAGTGAGCGTATAATTAGGAAGGCCGAACGCACACCGATTGTTATTGCTAACCATGCTGTTGTCATGATTAAGGCAGCGCATCATGACGAAGATTTATCGCCACATTTAATATTTGATGAAGGACATCATGTTTTTGATGCGGCGGACAGTGCTTTTTCAGCGGCATTAACTGGAAATGAAGCTTATGATTTGAGACGGTGGCTATTGGGGCCTGATGGTGGTCGAAAATCACGTGCGCGAGGGCTTAAAAAACGCATCGAAGATTTGATTGATGGCGATAATATTTGTTTAAAATCACTTGATGATATTCTACATCATTCAACATTCCTTCCAACTTTTGACTGGCTACAACGGGGTAAGCAAGACAATATTAATGGAGTCACTGAAAATTTTCTAATACAAATTTACCTTCAGGTTTGGGCGCGAAGTGGCGAAGACCGCGACACACCTTATTCTCTGGAATCCAATGTATTCCCCCTAACAGATTCTGTATTTGAAAATATCCTACCATTACTCGAGAAATTAAAATCACTCCGTGCGCCAATGCAAAGACTTTCAGCAAGACTTAAACAAAAATTAGCCGAGGAAACAGAAACCCTGTCTTCCGATAGTCGTAAACGTTTAGATTCGGTATCTTCTTCATTAGATAGACGTTTGACCAGCACAGTGACGCCATGGATTATGATGTTGGAATCATTACAAGAGGATTCAATCAATCCTGAGATTGTTGATTGGATGGAAATTGAACGTATTGATGGAAAAATTATTGATGTGGGACTTCATCGCCATTTTATTGATCCAACAAAAGCTCTTGCCAACGCTTTAAAACCTATCAGCCACAGCATTACCTTAACATCCGCTACACTTAAAGATTCAAGTGGGGAAGATTGGGATGCAGCAGAAAGTTTAACAGGGGCGCAATATTTAAGTGATGCACCCGTTAGGTTCTCAGTGCCGTCACCCTATAACTACGCTGAACAAACACGAGTATTCGTTGTGACTGATGTCAAGAAAACAGATATGGGGCAATTGGCGGCGGCATATCAAGAATTATTTAAGGCAGCAGGTGGCGGAGCATTAGGTTTATTTACATCTATACAACGATTAAGAGCCGTTCATAAAAAGATTTTGCAACCACTCACTGAAGATGGCATTACCTTATATGCCCAACATATTGACGGGATTGATACGGGAACATTAGTCGATATGTTCCGTGATGATGTGCATTCTTGTCTATTAGGAACTGATGCCGTCCGTGACGGTGTGGATGTCCCTGGTGAGAGTTTACGATTGATTGCATTTGACCGTGTACCATGGCCACGCGCCACCATCCTCCACCGAGAGCGAAAAAAACAATTTGGGGGGTCTGCCTATGATGAGAGGCTCACTCGCCTGAAACTAAAACAAGCCTATGGCCGGTTGGTGCGTACTGCCACAGATAAAGGTGTCTTTGTGATGCTTGATAGCGGAATGCCCTCACGAATACTCAACGCATTCCCCGAAGGCGTTATCGTTGAACGCATCGGTATCGCCGAGGTTATTCAGAAGTCGCGGGAGTTTTTAAAATAAATCCCTCATCATTCTCCTAATCTTAGACTTTGAGAGAATTTATAATGGTTATTTTTATATGGAGTAGCGGAGAAGAAAAATAAACTCCTCTTCTTCGTGTTAAAAACTTTATAACTTCGCTTACATAGAAAAAAGATGCATAACATTATCAAGCAAGGGATGACGAGGAAAAAAGACTACGCTACCCTTACAGCACCCAACATCGCCGACACAATCACTAATTTTTTATTCAGTGTTGTACGTTCGTCATCATTTGATGCTGATGATAAATCTTGACGAAGATTCTCAATTTCGGTAGCGAGTTTTTCGGCATTTAAATTCGCAACAGGAATGGCTTGTTCTGCTAAAATCGTGCAATTGGTTTGTGACACATCGGCAAAACCACCAGCGATAAATATCTTCTCAGGTGTTCCACCTTCGGAACGAATAACCTCAATCACACCCGCACGAACAGTCATCACTAAAGCCATGTGACCCGCACGCACACCAACATCCCCCTCTTCCCCCGGAATGGTGACTTGATAAGCCTGCTCAGAAATCAATTTCTGTTCAGGGGATACGAGTTCGAAGTTGAAAGTGTTCGCCATTTTTTCTCCAATAACAAAGTTTAAAAAACTCTGTCTATCTCTGCATACTCTGTAGTTTAAAAAGACTGGATCCCCGGTTCATTCTCTTGGCGCGGGGATGACAGTTGAATAATTTACGCTGCCTCAGCCGCCATTTTTTTGGCTTTTTCGATGACTTGGTCAATATTACCAACCATATAGAAAGCCGACTCAGGAATATGATCCAATTCACCATCGACAATCATGCGGAAGCCTTTGATTGTCTCAGGAAGCGATGCATAAACCCCTGGGGAACCAGTGAATACTTCTGCAACGTGAAAAGGTTGTGATAAGAAACGTTGGATTTTGCGGGCGCGGGTCACAACCAATTTATCTTCTTCCGATAATTCATCCATCCCCAAAATCGCAATAATATCTTGCAATGCTTTGTAAGTTTGAAGAATTTTTTGAACATCAGTTGCGCATTTATAATGCTCTTCACCTACCACGCGTGGATCCAAAATACGGGATGTTGAATCGAGTGGGTCAACCGCAGGATAAATCCCCAACTCTGCAATCTGTCGGCTTAAAACTGTTGTTGCATCCAAGTGAGAGAATGTTGTTGCAGGAGCAGGATCGGTCAAGTCATCCGCAGGAACATAAACAGCCTGAACAGACGTAATTGATCCTTTATTGGTTGATGTAATACGCTCTTGCAATGTTCCCATATCGGTTGCGAGTGTTGGCTGATAACCCACCGCAGATGGAATACGACCAAGCAACGCCGACACTTCCGCCCCCGCTTGAGTAAAGCGGAACACGTTGTCCATAAAGAACAGAACGTCTTGACCTTCTTCATCACGGAAATATTCCGCCATCGAAAGACCTGTCAGTGCCACACGCGCACGAGCACCCGGAGGTTCGTTCATCTGCCCATAAACAAGCGCAACTTTTGATGCCTTTGTATCACCCGGAACAAGAACACCTGCATCAATCATCTCATGATACAAATCGTTCCCTTCACGAGTACGTTCGCCAACACCAGCAAAAACCGACACACCACCGTGACCTTTTGCAATATTGTTAATCAATTCTTGAATAGTCACAGTTTTACCAACACCCGCACCCCCGAACAAACCAATTTTACCACCTTTGGCGTATGGGCAAAGAAGGTCAATGACTTTAATACCAGTAATAAGCTGCTCTGTTTCTGTTGCTTGATCTTCGAACTTCGGAGCTTCACGGTGAATAGGATAATGTTTGTCAGACACAATCGGCCCACGTTCATCAATAGGTTGACCAATCACGTCAATAATACGACCTAAAACTTCTGGCCCAACTGGCACAGTAATGGCATCACCTGTATCAGATACTTGTGTTCCACGAACGAGTCCATCCGTTGAGTCCATTGCGATACAGCGAACGGTGCTTTCGCCCAAATGTTGTGCAACTTCCAAAACGAGTTCCTTGCCTTCGTTAGTTGTAATAAGAGCGTTCAAAATTGCTGGAACATTTCCATCTCGGAATTGAACATCCACTACCGCACCCAAAACTTGAGTAATAATTCCATTTGATTTTGTCATTTTTATTTTCCTTCTTAATTAAAATAAATTTTTAGGCTGGCTCTGCTACTACATAAGCAGCATTATACAATTCTTGCGCAAATGAATTTACTCTATCGTCTGGCCATACTCTGGCATCAGCGATAAAATATCTTTCAACAACATCCATCAAACGAGTTCGGAGGATTTTATTTTTCCCCGCCATTTGTTGAACGACCGAGTCAATCATATCAGTGTCTTTTAAGGCTTCGGCTATTTGAGCTACAGATGTGAATTGTTGTTTCATTTTATACCGCCTCTGCGCCTGAAATAATTTCAATTAATTCTTTGGTAATATAAGCCTGACGGGCGCGGTTATATTTAACCGACAGATTTTTAATCATGTCACCCGCATTGCGTGTTGCGTTATCCATGGCGGTCATTCTTGCGGCTTGTTCGCCTGCAGCACTATCGAGTAAGGCACGAAATACTTGGATAGAAATATTTTTTGGCAATAAATCTGCCAAAATGACATCTTCTGCGGGTTCAAACGAATAAGGAGTTTGACCAACAGCCACATTTTCGTTCGCCGCCATCACAAACGGGATCAGTTGTTGTGTTGCTGGTTTTTGAGCCAATACAGATACAAATTGATTATAAACAAGAGAGCAAACATCATATTCACCCCGATTAAATTTTGCCAAAATCATATCAGATACTTTAAGTGCATCCGCAAAACCTAAACGTCCACGACCACCAAGCCCAACTATTGAGTCGGAAATCAGTTTAGAAAAATCACGTTTTAAAACATCACGCGCCTTACGACCAACGCAGACGATTTCAACTTGTTTACCTTCAGCGTGCAAACGGCGTATTTCATTTTTTGTAAAGCGCACAAGGTTGCCATTAAACCCACCGCATAATCCACGGTCAGAGGAGCAAACAACGAGTAAATGTTTTTGACTTGAACCAGTCCCCACCAATAATTTTGGCCCCGCATCACCCTTCACACCAGCCGCCACACGGGAAATAATTCCCGCCATTGCTTTAGCATAGGGTTGTGAAGCTTGCGCCGCTTCCTGCGCCCGTTTCAACTTCGACGCCGCCACCATTTTCATGGCAGACGTAATCTTCCGTGTTGATTTAACGGAGGTAATTCGCGTTCTGTAATCTTTTAAACTTGGCATAAGATGCCCTTTCCTTAAGCTGCCAGACGCGCAGTATAACCTTTGCTGAATCCATCAAGGAATGCGTTTAACTGCGCCTCAATCTCATCGTTCAGGGCTTTTTTGTCTTTAATCGCAGATAAAATACCTGCACCAGCCGAGCGTAATTCCCCAAGCATTTCTGTTTCATACGCGCTGACTTTATTCACAGCAACACCATCTAGATATCCCCGTGTTCCAGCATAAATCACCACAACTTGTTCTTCCACTGTTAGAGGTGAATATTGTGGCTGTTTCAACAACTGGGTCAAACGCGCACCACGTGCAAGTAATTTTTGCGTTGCTGGGTCGAGGTCAGATGCGAATTGAGCAAAGGCTTCCATTTCGCGGTACTGAGCCAGTTCCAATTTAATTTTACCCGCAACTTGTTTCATCGCTTTAATCTGTGCGGCAGATCCAACGCGTGACACGGATAGACCGACGTTAATCGCAGGACGAATACCTTTATAGAATAAACCTGTCTCCAGAAAAATCTGACCATCGGTAATCGAAATCACGTTAGTTGGAATATACGCCGAAACATCACCCGCTTGTGTTTCAATGACTGGCAATGCCGTCAATGAACCTGAGCCATTATCTTCATTGAGTTTTGCGGCACGTTCCAAAAGGCGTGAGTGAATATAGAACACATCCCCCGGATAAGCTTCACGTCCCGGTGGACGACGAAGGAGTAACGACATTTGACGGTAAGCCACAGCTTGTTTGGATAAGTCATCGTATACGGCTAAAGCGTGCATTCCGTTATCACGGAAATATTCACCCATGGTGCAACCTGTATAAGGTGCAAGGAATTGCATCGGGGCAGCATCTGATGCAGTTGCGGCAACAACGATAGAATATTCCATCGCGCCCGCCTCTTCCAATTCTTTGACCAACTTCACAACTGTTGAGCGTTTTTGTCCAATCGCAACATAAACACAATACAAATGGTCTTTTTGGTTAGGTGACTTGTTGATTGTTTTTTGGTTGATAATTGCATCAAGTGCAACGGCAGTTTTACCAGTTTGGCGGTCACCAATAATCAATTCACGTTGACCGCGCCCGATAGGAACAAGAGCATCAATCGCTTTAAGACCTGTTTGCATCGGCTCATGAACTGATTTACGTGGGATGATTCCTGGGGCTTTTACTTCAACACGGCGAAATTCTTTTGCATTTAGTGGGCCTTTGCCATCAATTGGGTTACCGAGGGCATCCACCACGCGACCAAGTAATTCACGGCCAACTGGAACTTCAACAATTTTGCCAGTCCGTTTAACAATATCGCCTTCTTTGATATTACGATCAGACCCAAAAATAACAACACCTACGTTATCTGCCTCAAGGTTCAATGCCATGCCTTTAATTCCACCAGGGAATTCAACCATTTCACCTGCGCGAACTTGGTCAAGACCATAGACGCGAGCAACACCGTCCCCAACAGACAACACTTGTCCTACTTCGTCCACATTTGTCATTGCACCAAAATTGGCGATTTGTTTAGTTAGGATTTCAGAAATTTCTGATGCGCGAATATCCATTTTTTATTTTTTCCTCTTTAAGTTTTAATATCTAAATTTTGTTAAGCTGCTTTTGAACCAATCATTGCCAATTTTAATTGGGATAACTTTGTTTTTAAACTATCATCAATCATGCGGGAGCCGTAGGTTACAACCATCCCACCCAATAATGCTTTATCAATTTGTAAATCTAATTTAATTGATTTACCTGTCTTTTGAGTGAGGGTTGCAATAAGGTTTTTTTGCTGAGTTTCATTTAATGGAAATGCACTTACAATCTTTGCCTCAAGCACGCCACGAATTTTTTCCATCTCAATGAAAAAGGCAGATATAATTTTATGTAATGATGACAAACGACCATTCATCGTTAAAACACCTAAGAAATTTATAGTATCTTTATGAAATTCACCTTTGCGTGCGATGTCTTGAACCGCTTTCAACTGCATATCTTTAGAATAAACAGGGCTTGAAATAAGGAAGTTTAAATCTTTGGATTCCGAAAGGACTTTAGCTAAGGAAGCCAAATCTTTTTCAACAGAATCAATGGATTTGGATTGGGTCGCAACCTCAATCAATGAGGATGCATAGCGTGAGGCAAGAATATGGCCTGCACCAGCGGCGGAGGAGGATTTTGTCAATTCCTGATCCTTTCATGAACACATGAATCTGATTGTTTCGTTGCCGTTTGGGTAGCATACCAAACAACCTATGGCAAGTGAAAGATAAGGGTAAAATTGGACTGTCATAACAAATGATTTTCGGTTATCTTACGATTGGTTTAATAAACTTATTTTTATTATAGAAAACATGCCCTTAATTTTTCCAGATCTCGGCCTTGGTATCCTATCTTGGAAAGGATATGATAGCATCACAGCATCCCTTAATAATTACAAAAATGCAGGTTTTTTGGATCTTTTTTCTGAAAAATTAGTATTTCTACCTGAAATCGAGCCGCAAGGTATCGAAATTGCGCAAAGATTTTCAATTCCGTATAAAGGAAGCCAAGAAAACTTGGGAATTCTAGGCGGTTTCAAAATCTTGGCAGAGTCAATGACATCTAAATACCTGTTATTGACCGAAAATGATTATGAATTAACAAATAACAAAATAACCCATCAGGAATGTTTTGATGTCGTTTCTCGTGGTTTGCACCATATAAAATCAGGTCAATCGCATGTCTGGAGGTTTCGTAACTTGCATCAACCTGGTCCGATTTTACACCATAAAAAAATTTTAAAATACTGGCCAAAAGATGAAGCATTTTTTCTTGAAAAATTAATTTCTTGCGGCAGAAGAATTATGCGTCCACAAAAATCCCATCGGCTAAAGGGGATGACAGTTTACACATCTTTTAAGCCATCAGAAAAATTTCCTGATGTTATAAAGAAACTTACCAGTGGTGATTATCTTGTTCGGTCAGATGTAATGAATTGGGCGAATAATTTATTTTTGATTGAACGCGATTTTTTTCTAAATCAAATCATTCCAGAAGCAGAAAAAAATATCAGTGGACGATTGATAAATGGCTTTCCAACCATTGAAACAGAATTAAATCGCAGTAAATGGTGGAGAGGGCAAAAATTTTGGATTGGCGTTTCGAATCCCGGTCTTTTTACACATGACCGTAAAGGTGACAGAGGGTATTAAGATAAATCTGTGTCATTCCAATGTTCGTTAATCCATGGCGTTGGAAGAACATGTTTATAAATATGTTTGTACCATGACTTGACAGGCCATTTACCTATAGCTGCTTCATCTGGGTCTGGTTTGCCTGTAAAGGCAACAATACGTGTATCCTTTGGTAAGCTGGGGGTTTTAAACCAATTAAGCGGAAATTTTGGCAAAAGAGAGTGTTTAAAACTAACGCACCACGATTCAGGCCAGAATTTTTGTTCAGGGATCATTGCAGATATAAAATGTTGCTCGACCCTATATTCTTTCAAAACGTTTTCAGGAGAGATCATAAATTTATTATAAATTTCAGTATATTTTCCTACTGGAAATCTAAAGACAGATGTATTGCCTATCCCCCTACCCTTTTGTGTCCAGTTTTCGATGACACAATATTCACCCGGATGGTAGGAAAAGAAATCATCAAGTGGCCCCGTTATAATCAAATCAATATCCAAAAATAATACATCACCAGTAATATTGAATAGTGGAAATTGCCAAACAGATAGTTTCGGCCATGGCATTGTTGTCGTTGCTGATTTTGGTATAGAAATTTTGGGAAGAGGAAGTACTTCAATACGAGAATTTAATCCTTCAGAACTATCAGTAAAGCAAACAAATCGTACTGGCATTTTTGTATGACGACAAACACCAGCGAATAATCTGTTGACGTATTCGGGGCCATATCGAGTTCCCCATTTCATACAAATAATTGTTGCCATTTTATTCAGGTTTCAATTGACGGTTATAAAGTAATTGTTCTGGTAACAATTGAAAACCCATCACAATTTGAAATTTTTCAGCAGACTGACCAGCCATTAAAGGAATGACCTGTCTAATTTTATCCTGTCTGAAATAAGTGATTTGCCCGTTTTCATAAATCATAGGTAGGGCAAATACATCCTTTGACATTATTTGTCCATCGGGAGAGATAACCGATAAAAAATAGGGGTATGTATAGTTAGCTTGCCCATTTAAATCTTTAATTCCAAGAGGTCCCAATGTTCCTTTGAAATCTAGTTCTAAATCTATAGAAACGCTGTTTTGAGATACCAAACAAGAAGAGTTTATCTTCTCGAGCATTGTAGAACTTACCATTTGGGTTGGTGGCGTCTGAGAATAATCAGGGAAAATAGTAATTCTTGATAAATCTTTTAATCCCTTAACCTGTGGGCAACCTTCCCCGCCTGAGGACACATAATCATTTGATTTTTCTTTATCCTGACTGGGTGATACGGCATTTGTAATTGATGATAGCTTTGGAAGGTTGATTGAATTAAGCGAGTTTTCAATCTTTCCCATGGTTTCGCAGCCTGATAAAGCCATGCTTGCACAAACCATAGATATTAACCAAAACTTTTGCATATTTAACTCCTTAAATTATAATAAAGAACAATAACCAAAACAAAAATCATGGCAAGTGGTCATTCAATCTGATAACACAATAAAATGAGCAATTTAAACAGTTTAAAAATCCTTTTATGTGCGCCACGGGGTTTTTGCGCGGGTGTTGACCGTGCTATTCAAATTGTTGAAAAATCTCTCGAAAAATACGGCTCTCCCGTCTATGTAAGGCATGAAATAGTTCATAATAAATATGTTGTTGAAGATCTAAGAGCAAAAGGAGCTATATTTGTTGAGGAACTATCAGAAATTCCCAATGATGGAAGGCCAGTTATTTTTTCTGCTCATGGTGTCCCAAAATCAGTTCCTTTTGAAGCAAAATCCAGAGAAATGTTTTTTATTGATGCCACTTGCCCGCTTGTCACGAAGGTTCATAACGAAGCCGAACGTCATCATAAAATGGGTCTAACAATTATTTTAATTGGTCACGCAGGGCATCCTGAAGTTGTTGGAACCATGGGGCAACTTCCCGCAGGAAGTGTTTTTTTAGTTGAGACAATTGAAGATGTTGAAAAATTAAAAGTACCAGATGTGTTAAAACTTGCCCATTGTTCACAGACCACTTTATCAGTTGATGATACAAGTGCCGTGGTTGAAGCTCTTAAACAAAAATTTCCTGCAATCGTTGGACCGCAAAAGGAAGATATTTGTTATGCAACAACTAATCGTCAGATGGCAGTCAAAGAAATTGCACCCCAATCTGATGCGGTCTTTGTTATTGGGTCGCCCAATTCATCTAATTCTAATCGATTGGTTGAGGTTGCCAAAGTTTACGGATGTAACAATGCCCATCTTGTTCAAGATGAAACAAATATTCCTTGGGAATCGCTTGTTAATGTTCAAACACTTGGATTAACAGCTGGGGCATCTGCCCCTGATATTCTGATTGAAAATGTGATCACTGCCCTTCGTCAAAAATATGCAGTAACCGTTGAAGAGATTGTCCTAACCCAAGAAAATGTTGTCTTTAATATTCCCCGCATATTGCGCGAAGCTGAAGAAAATATAAGTGGGTTAAAGGCACATTGATGTTTGATCATTTTTTCCAAGCAGCAACAATCCTTTTTGTCATCGGCTTTACCTTTGGCCTGTTATCGCCACAATTTCGTAATCGTCGTAAAATGATGTTTGCTAAATTTTTAGGTGATGGGTTTATGGGGTTATACTTGTTGGCGTTAGGGGGGTTATCAGGTGCGTGTGGCGCAATGATTGCAGCCACGGGAGGACTTATTCAATCCCTTACACCCCATCATTACTTAAAACAGACAAGAATTCCTCGGGTGGGAGCAGCAATTATATTGTCTATTACCTGCATTTACTTTGTTTATCGAACCCCACTAGATTTATTGCCAATAGGTATGACGGTTATCTGTCGATTTGGTGAATTACAATCCAAAGCCCAACATATAAGATATGTTTATTGGATAACAAGCTTTCCATGGATGATTTATCATTTCATGAATGGGTTTTATTTGCCTCTCATTGCGTGTATCATTGGATCCTCCTCAATTTTGGTAAGTATTATTCGTCACCATCATCCACATAAAGAAGAAGTTCCAACTTAATATGGCTGTATTCACACCCCTGTCTAAAGAACAAATTGAAAATTTCCTGCTAAGCTATTCTGTTGGGAAATTGATTTCCTTTCAAGGTATTTTGCAAGGTGTCGATAATACTAATTACAAAATTCAAACCACAACTGGTCAATATATTTTGACTGTCTTTGAAAGTCGTATTAACCCAAATGATTTACCTTACTATCTAGGTTTCATGGAACATTTGAGTCAGAATGAGATTATTTGTCCATCACCAATCCCGCCATTGCCTGAATTACGCAGTAATTCTAAGGCAATCCAGAAGATGGATTCTTCTAAAATTACCAAAGGCAATTCGGGGAATGACAAAAGGCTTATTTTTACTTTAAAGAACAAACCCGCCGCCCTCTTTTTATTTCTTGATGGACAAGGATGTGCGCAACAGGATATTACCCCTGCCCTTTGTCACGAACTGGGCGTTTTGTTGGCTAAGATGCATATTTTAGGGCAGTCATTTCCATTGAGCCGCAAAAATTCCATGTTATTTAACGCATGGGAAAACCTCCTTCATAAAATAGGTCACGTGGCAAACCCATACATGGAAACGCTTTGCCAGCTTAAAAATTTATGGCCTTCAAATTTACCGAACGGTTCTGTGCATCTCGATTTATTTCCCGATAATGTCTTTATCAAAAATGACCATATATGCGGTGTTATTGATTTTTATTTTTCCGCCACAGATTTTTTGGCCTATGATTTGGCAATTGTAATGAATGCATGGTGTTTTGATGATTTCGAATTTAATCATCAAAAATGGGACGCTCTTTTAGCTGGCTACGAATCTATTAGACCACTTACACAACAAGAGAAAGACAATTATCAAATTCTTTGCCAAGGGGCATCGTTACGATTTTTATCATCTCGACTTCATGATTATTTATTTCATGACCCAAAAAACTTAGTAACACCAAAACAACCTGATGAATATATTCAAAAATTGGAGTTTCATAAACATGTCAAACTACTCTAATATGGTTGAACTATATACAGATGGGGCGTGTTCAGGCAATCCGGGTCCGGGTGGATGGGGGGCTTTATTACGTTATAAAACAACGGAGAAGGAATTATCAGGGGCAGAAGGCGATACAACGAATAACCGTATGGAATTGATGGCAGCAATTGAAGGGTTAAAAGCAATTAAACGAACCTGTTCAGTTACCCTTTATACCGATAGCAAATATGTAATGCATGGCATTACCGAATGGATGGACGGTTGGAAATCGAGAGGTTGGAAAACCGCCGATAAAAAACCTGTCAAAAATCAGGATTTATGGATGTTATTGGATGAACAGGTAAAACGCCATTCAATTAAATGGGAATGGGTGAAGGGGCATGCGGGACATATAGAAAATGAACGCGTTGATGAATTAGCCAGATTGGCAATCAAAACCTTATCAGCCTAAATGCAATACTTTTCGGGACATTCTGCATCCCCAAAGAATTCAAATTCCAAAGTTGAATGCTCAATTTTAAAATGACGCAATTTTTGCCTAATAACAGATTTGATTAAATCAAGCGAAACACCCTTATCAACCACAATATGTGCTTCAAAGGCATAGGCATGTTCATTTAAGTAACGAATATGAATATGATGAAAATCTCGTAACCCCACAATTTTTTTAAGTTCTTCTGTCACATCATTCAAATTAATTTCAGGGGGCATTCCATCAATCAAAATATTACAAATTTTTGGCAAATCATGGCTGGCGTGCCACAAAACATAGGCGGAGATGATAAGTGTAATAAGTGGGTCTATCCATGTCCAGCCAAAAGTTAGTATTAAAACACCTGCAATCACAACTCCAACAGATGAAAACATATCAGTCAAATTATGAAGGAATGCTGCACGAATATTTTGGCTATTTTTTGACTCGTGATAAGTCAGCCATGCTGTCGCTCCATTTATAAGAATAGCAAGTCCCGCCACCCAAACAACAATCCATCCATTTACTTCTTGAGGATTGAAAAAACGGAAAACAGCTTCATAGGCAAGCCATAGACCAATAACAATTAAAGTTATAAAATTAGTAAATGCCGCCAGTGTTTCAACTTTTTTATAACCATAGGTTCGTTTTGCATCCGCATGCCGGCGGGAAATTTTTCGTGCAACCAGTGCCAAAACCATTGCCGCCGCATCAGATAAATTATGAAGAGCGTCCGCAATAAGTACGAGTGATCCAGAGATAACACCAGCAAAAATTTGAGCAATTGTCAGGACTATATTTATACCTGCTGCCCATGATAATTTATTATCAACACTAATATGATGGTGATCATGATGGTCGTGTTGGTGGCAATTCTTTGACATTATTTAATAAAAGGTCTAAACGCGAGACCAACCAATGCGTGACCGAAAACATATCCTCCGACAGCTCCCATAATAGCCGCGCCAGAACCTTGACTGGAACAGAAGACAGCCCCTCCAGCACTTAAAGCAAGAGCAGAATTATCAATACATTGCCTGATAGAAGGTGAAATGTCTTCACCTGTCCTAAAAGGAAAATTAGCTACATTATAAAATATGTTTATAAGTCTTTCAGTATTTATCATGATAAACCCTATCTAATAATGATTTTCTATGCTGCCAATTTATCTGCCAAATAATATTTTGCAGTCCTAACGCCATTATCATACTCTAGCACCAAAGGCGACCCTGTAGGAATTTCAGTTGAATTAATATTCTCTGGAGTATTTTCACCCAGAATAATTAACAACGCGCGAAGCGAATTTCCATGGGCTGCCACCAAAATATTTTTGCCCGCCTTCATTTGAGGTTGAATATTATTTTCAAAATAAGGGCGAACACGATTTTCAACAACGTCTTTAAGGCTTTCACCATTAGGCGGTTGAACATCATACGACCTGCGCCAAATATGAACCTGTTCATCGCCATATTTTTGACGGGTTTCATCTTTATTAAGACCGGTTAAATCACCGTAATCCCGTTCGCGCATATCATCGCTTTTAATCATACCTGCAACCAACGCCCCTTGCCCCGCTTCATTTAAAGCAATCTCAGATGTCATATATGCGCGTTGCAGGGTCGATGTATAAACAAGGTCAAAATTGATACCAGCCTTTGCCAAATTACGTCCCGATAATTTTGCTTCTTCAATCCCTTGAGGGCTTAATTCAATATTGTGAAATCCCGTAAAGCGATTTTCCAAATTCCATTGGCTTTGCCCATGGCGCATAAGAACAAGATAAGATTTCGACATAAAAATACTCCTGAAATGATTTTTTTATATATTATACAGCATCACGATATTCATCAAGGCCATAATGCCCATGGAGGTGTTTTCAGCTAAGGTAACGCGCCCCACAGGCAATTTTAGCCCCGCGCCAACGCACGCACACTCAAATTTATTGCCTGATTGAATAGTTTTTATGATTCCGATAAGGCCTATGGTCATCACAAGGAACATGACAATATTTGTGAACATCGGAAATAATCCCGAAAAATATAAACAGGCCAATGAAAATTCTATGAAGGGGTATGCAACGGCGTATGCTTTTACCTTTTTTGCCAAGACATCATATTTTGAAAATATTTCGATGAATCCATTTAAATTTAGAAATTTTAAGAATGATAGAAATAATAAAAAGAAAGCCATCACGGAATCGCCAAAACTTATACTTGACCCGATATAAAAAGCAAAACCCGCAACCAATGAAAGCCCAAAGACAATAATAATCGGTTGAAATATAATCAAATTCTGAGCCATATCTTTTACTTTTTCGGGTTCAGGCTTTTTTGAACAACACGATTCAGCCATAATGATTCCTTATTTATATTGGCACGTTTCCGAAATAGCAAAAAAATTACCTATTGCAACAGAGTACGCGTCATAAAAATCTTTTAGCCGTTTCTTACGCCCATCACGTGTTTCTCCGCCGAATATTACTTCTTCAGACGTAGAACTTTCAAAAACTTTTTTTAGATTATCGGCGTCTTCAGGAAATTCAGAATCTTCAAAGTTTTCACAATCTTCTGCATCCATTCCGTCTTTAAACTTATACATTTGATAGCTTTGAATAGATAGTCTATCCATCAATCTTTCTGCAATATCAGATCTTCTTTTGTTTTGAAGATAATAGAATGCTTTCTGATTTGGGCTTAAAACTGGTTCTTCAACTTTATCAGGAGGTTTTATAGGCAGCACAGAGCAACCAGTAGCAAGGGCAAGGAAGAGAGGTGAAATAAAGCGCCCGAATGTTTTTGTTTGAATCATATCATTTTGTTAACAATCATATAAAATTATGTCAACAAAATATTTTGCTTTCCTTGACTTTATCCCCCATCCATGGCAAAAACGCGTAGAAAAATTGGATTCTGTTCACCACTATATCGGTTGACGGTTAATTACAGGCAATACTGTTATTCACTGTCCACCGACATCTTCTGAACATATTCGTTTTTCTGACAGGTAAGCCATAGGGGTTTGGCTGTCACTTTACACATATTTGAAAGGTAAACTACATGTTTAATACATTCCGCCAAGAAATTGATTTCGCTGGCAAAAAAATAATCCTTGAAACTGGTAAGGTCGCCCGTCAAGCTGACGGTGCTGTTATGGCCACCATGGGTGGGACAACTATTCTATGTACTGCCGTTGCCGCTAAATCAATTAAAGCAGGACAAGATTTCTTTCCACTTACTGTTCATTACTTTGAGAAATTCTATGCCGCTGGACGTATTCCAGGTGGATTCTTTAAACGCGAGACAAAACCATCCGACGCAGAAACATTGATTGCTCGTTTGATTGACCGTCCTATTCGTCCATTGTTTCCTGAAGAATTTTTGAATGAGGTTCAAATCGTTTGTACAACGATGTCACATGATGGCGAACATTTCCCTGATGTGTTGGCACTTATCGGTTCTTCTGCTGCGCTTTGTCTTGCTGGCGTTCCATTTATGGGGCCTGTTGCTGGATGCCGTGTTGGTTATAAAAATGGCCAGTATTTAATCAACCCAAGCATTTCTGAAATGGAAGGGTCTGCACTTGATTTGGTCGTTGCTGGAACAACTGAAGGTGTTCTGATGGTTGAGTCAGAGGCTAAAGAATTAAATGAAGATATCATGTTGGGTGCGGTTATGGCTGGATGGAAAGCTTTCCAACCTGTTATCCAAGGTATAATTGCTTTGGCTGAAAAAGCAGCTAAAGAGCCGTGGGATGTTCCAACCATTCCTGCTCATATCACTGCAATGGAATCAGCGTTGAAAGCAAAATACGAATCGGGTTTCCGTGACGCCTATGCAATTAAAGTTAAACAAGATAGGTATAAGGCTGTTAACGCAGTTAAAGATTCTGCTGTTACTGAATTTACAAATACTGATGCTGGGCTTCCTAAGGAAGCCGTTGCAAACGCATGTTTTAAATTAGAATCTTCTGTTGTTCGTGGTGATATTCTTAAAACAAAATCACGGATTGATGGTCGTAAGACAGCCGATATTCGCCCAATCGTTTGTGAAGTTGGAATCCTTCCTCGCGTTCATGGCTCTGCCCTCTTTACTCGTGGCGAAACACAGGCGATCGTTGTTACAACATTGGGAACAGGTCAAGATGAACAGATGATTGATTCAATCATTGGCGAATACCGTGAAGCATTTATGCTCCATTACAACTTCCCACCTTATTCAGTTGGTGAATGTGGTCGTATGGGTGCCCCAGGTCGCCGTGAAATTGGTCATGGTAAACTTGCTTGGCGTTCAATTCATCCAATGCTTCCAGCGGCCGAAGATTTCCCTTATACCCTTCGCGTGGTCTCTGAAATTACTGAATCAAATGGTTCATCTTCGATGGCGACAGTTTGCGGTACATCACTCTCTCTCATGGATGCGGGTGTACCACTTGCAAAACCAGTTGCGGGTATTGCAATGGGTCTGATTAAGGATGGCAAAGATTTTGCTGTTCTCTCAGACATCCTCGGTGATGAAGATCATTTGGGCGATATGGACTTTAAAGTGGCTGGGACAGCGGACGGTATTACCGCTCTGCAAATGGATATAAAAATTACATCCATTACCGAAGAAATCTTGAAAATTGCAATGGCACAGGCACAAGAAGGCCGTCTGCATATTCTTGGTGAAATGGCAAAAGCCCTCAATACTTCCCGTGGTGAGATTAGTCAATTCGCCCCACAAATGGCGGTCATCAATATTCCAACTGACAAAATTCGTGATGTTATTGGAACAGGTGGTAAAGTCATTCGTGAAATCATTGAGAAAACAGGCGCAAAAATTGACATTGATGATGATGGAACAATCAAAATCTCTGCGGTTGAAGGATCTGCGATAGATGCAGCGATTGAAATCATCCGTGGTATTACGGACGAGCCTGAAGTCAACAAAGTCTATAACGGCAAAGTCGTTAAAATCATGGACTTTGGTGCATTCGTCAATTTCATGGGCGGACGCGATGGCCTTGTTCACATCTCTGAACTCGCCGACTACCGCGTGGCAAAAACCACCGATGTCGTCTCCGAAGGTCAAGAAGTGAAAGTCATGGTCACAGGTTTCGACGACCGCGGCAAAATCAAACTCTCAATGAAACGTGTTGACCAAGAAACAGGTGAACCTATCGTTGCCAAACCAAAAGAAGCTGAAGAACAAGCTGCTGGATAGTACAAATTTATAATCTGAAGCTCCGATAATCCGAAAGGATATCGGAGCTTCTTTATTGTCGCTAAAAATTTAAAATAATGGAGATTATAAAATGCCCCTTAAACTCCCCACCATTATCGGTCATCGCGGCGCTAGAAATTATGCGCCAGAAAATACTTTGGAATCAATCCATACTGCCGCCGATATGGGCGTAAAATGGGTTGAACTGGATGTTAAACTGACTAAGGATTCTGTTCCAATTATTATGCATGATGATGACCTTGACCGCACAACAAACGGTCATGGCCCCGTTGCCGAAATTAATTTTGGAGACCTTTGCAACCTTGAAGCAGGAAGTTGGTTTTCTGAAAGCTTTTCTGGAGTCAAAATTCCAACCTTAGAGGAGGCTATTGAGGTAATCTTAGCGCGAGGTCTGGGTGTCAATTTAGAAATCAAACCTTGTGCAGGACGTGAAGTTGAAACTGCCGAAGTTATGCTCGATCAGATTTCTCAAATTTGGGATGATCGCGACCGTCTTTTGATTTCAAGTTTTTCACATGTATCATTAGAAGTCGCCATGGATATGGCCAATGATTATTATCGGGGCCTCCTACTCGACTCTGAACCCATTGAGAACTGGAAAGAATTAGCAGATTATTTAGACGTTGCCACCATCAATATTGACGGGCGAACAGCAAACAGAGATTTTATCGAAGAAATAATGGAACTACAAAAACCAATTTTGGCCTATACAATCAATGACCCTCAACTCGCCAAATCTCTTCGTCAATGGGGTGTTGATACAATGTTTACCGATGACCCCGATGCCGTGAATGATGAAATGTTTAAGCCGCATTAAGAATATCACGAACAGGCGCAAATGTTTTACGGTGATGGTGTGTAACACCATGTTTATTAAGTGCAGACAAATGTTCTACCGTTCCGTAACCCGCATTATTACCCCACCCATAGTGGGGATTTTCTTTTGCCAATTCAGACATCATGCGGTCTCGAGTGACCTTTGCTAAAATAGATGCGGTGGCAATAGATACGGATTTTGAATCGCCTTTGATAACGGCTCGGGACTCCCAAGGCCAATTTTTGGGCAAACGGTTTCCATCGATAAGAATAAATGGATTTTGAACATCAATTTTTTCAATCGCACGTCTCATTGCCAAAAATGTTGCTTGTAAAATATTAAATTCATCAATCTCTTCAACGCTTGCCTCAGCAATTCCAAAATAACATTGACCTTGAATCACTGAAAATAAAATTTCACGGCGAATAGATGATAATTTTTTACTGTCCTGCACATCTAGCCAAACAGGGTGATTCCAATTTTTACTCGGGATATAGACAGCCGCCGCAACCACTGGCCCCGCTAAAGGCCCTCGCCCCACTTCATCAACACCAATGACAACTTTACCGCCATATTCCTTTTCTAAACTAAAATTAGGCATGCGTATCTATAACCTCTTGAACTTGGATCGCCATCATCTGTTCTTCATTGGTTTTGATGACTTGTGTTTCAAAAGGCGACATAAAAGATAATCTGCTTACAATATTAGTACGGATAGACTCTGCATTTTCGCCCACTCCTCCTGTAAATACTAACTTATCCAGACCACCCAAACTCACTGCCATCATGGCTACATGTTGGGCTGTTTTAAAGCAGAAATAATGAATCGCAAACTTGGCATGCATATCATTTGATTTTAGCAATGTTTGAACATCACCAGATATTCCCGACAAACCTTTTAACCCAGATTCAGAATAAAGAATGCTTTCGATTTGTTCTGCCGTATATTGTAAATGCTGTGATAAATATAAAACCAATCCTGCATCAATACTTCCTGATCGTGTTGCCATAGGAAGTCCATCAAGTGTCGTCAATCCCATTGTACTATCAATACTCTTTCCATTTAATAAGGCACAAAGACTAGCCCCACTTCCTAAATGTGCAATAACCATTCGTGGAGCGTTAACTTGTCTTGAAATCCAATCATAGGAAAGCCCATGAAATCCGTATCGTTTTAAGCTTTTTTCTCGCAAGTTTTTTGAAATGGCAAATGTTGAATGTAAATCATCATGCTCTGCATGGAATGCTGTATCAAAACAACCATATTGAGGCATATTAGGAAATAATTTTTTTAATATTCTAACACCATTTATATTATGGGGTTGATGTAAGGGGGCAAATGGGGAATATTCTTCTAAATCTTTTAATTCTTTATCATTTAACAAAGTAGCTTTGGTATATTTATCGCCCCCATGAACAATACGGTGAATAACGATAGATGGCAGAGGAATTTTTTTTATAAGCTCTTTTATATTTCTTTCGCTATCATCCAAATCACACTCAATTTCCCCTTTATTGATGAGCGTCAGAGATATTAAGTCAAACATCGCGTATTTGATGGAAGATGACCCAATATTTAAAGCAAGAAAACTCACTTAAATAACCCTAATTTTCGGGCATTAAAAACTTTAACAGCAAGAGCGCAAGACATAAGCTTGGTCTCTAAGCTATCGGCACGACTAGTCAAAATAATAGGAACTCTTGCGCCCAAAATAATTCCTGCCGCCTTTGCATTCGCCAAGAATGTTAATTCTTTTGCCATGATATTGGCCGATTCTAGATTGGGGGGAATAATAATATCTGGGTCACCTGCTACATCTGAAATAATTCCTTTGGATTTTGCTGCTTCAAGATTGATGGCGTTGTCAAATGCCAACGGGCCATCCAAAATTCCACCTTTTATCTGCCCTCTATCCGACATTTTACAAAGACATGCGGCATCAATAGTTGCCTGCATATTAGGGTTGACCATTTCAACTGCTGCAAGTAAGGCAACCTTCGGAAGACGGCTTGTTCCAAACAACGCAGTCCATAAAAAGATTGAGTTTTGAACAATATCAATTTTAACGGATAAATCAGGTGCAATATTGACAGCTGCGTCACTGATAATGACTGGCTTATGATAGGTTGGGATTTCCATTAAATATGCATGTGAAATTCTGCGTTCGGTCATTAAAGATCGTTTGATAATAACAGCATGCAAAATTTCATCAGTATGAAGTCCACCTTTTAAAATAGCCTCAACCTCCCCATTAGCTGCCATTTCAGAACCTTTGGCGGCCCCAGCATGAGAATGTTCGACATCAATCAATACGAATTTTGAAATATCAATTTTTGCTTTAGCCGCCGCCATCTCAATCCGCGCTTTGGGACCAATTAAGATTGGATCAATCAAGTTTTTTTTGACGGCCTCCGATACAAGTTCAATATCCTCCTTACGAACAGGGTGTACTATTGCTGTTTTCAATGGTGGGCAATCTACACATGATAGAATGGTTGTTTCAAAGCTGGAAATCTTCTTATCCATTTTATTATCCTAAAATTTTACTAGCTATCTCGTAAACGTTTGGAGACAGGTCTTTAGTTCCAACAATTTTTTGCAGAACAGCACGCATTTTTGATTGCCTTTCTAAATCATAACGTCTCCAGTCCCGCAAAGCCGTCATCAGGCGAGAGGCAATCTGAGGGTTTATTTTATCTAAAGTCAAAATAACTTCGCCAAACAGATGATATCCTGACCCATCTCTGCTATGAAAGATAACAGGGTTACGCATCGCAAAAGTTGCGTAAAGAGAGCGTACTCGATTAGGATTCTTGAGAGTGAAATCAGGATGCGCCGCAAGTAGTCGAATATCATCTAAAGTTTGAGGCCGAACAGCGCGCGCCTGTATTGCAAACCATTTATCCATAACCAAAGGATAATCTTTAAATCGTTTATAAAAGTCAGATAAAACTTCTGATCTCTCAGGCATAGCGGTATCAATCAATCCGCTAAGTGCCATCATTCGGTCAGTCATATTATTGGCTTCTAAATAATGTTTTTTACAAAGTGCAGACGGTAATTGTCCTCCATCACATGTAAATATTTCCATGATAACTGATTTTAAAGCACGTTCGGCCATGGATGCAGCATCAGGAGTAAATGGTTTTTGTACATTTAATTTTTTATAAAGTGCCGCTAATTTTTGTGAGCATTCAGTCAATATATCATATTTTATGCGCGTCAACACGGCATGGATATACTCAGGATAAATAACCGATCGTTCTTGAGATATAATTGAATGGTCTGGAAGAGATATCATCCTTGATAATAATGCTTTGTCTTCCTTATCCTCCAAAGCCTGATCCAGAAGCGTTGAAACGGTTTCTAAATATGCTCTGTCTGTGACCGCATTATGCCCTCCCTCTACTTGGTCCAGCATACGATTGATAAGTCGCATAGTAAGAGTTTGAGCAGCTTCCCAGCGATTAAATCCATCACTATCGGCGACCATCAGGAAACGCAAATCATCTTCCGATAAGTCTGTAACTAAACGTATAGGCGCAGAAAAATTCCTCAGAATAGACGGCACAGGCCGTGATGCAATATTGTCAAAAATAAAATCTTGTTGTTTATCCTTAAGATGTAAAATTTGAGTTCCTATTAAATCAATACCATTCTCATCTAATAATCCAAAAGCAACAGGAATATGATGTGGATTTTTATTTGTTTGATTTGGCGTATCAGGAATATGTTGAGAGAGTGATAATCTAAATTGTTTTTTTGCTGCGTCATATCGCGATGTAGCAGTAACCTCAGGTGTACCCGCTTGGCTATACCACAACTTAAATTGGGATAAATCTTGGCGTGATACATCCTCCATACACTTCACAAAATCATCACAGGTCACGGCCTTACCGTCAAATCTACCAAAATAAAGATCTGTGGCTTTACGGTATAATTTATCACCAAGCAAAGTTGCCTGCATCCTCACAACTTCTGCGCCCTTTTCATAGACTGTTGTTGTATAGAAATTATTGATTTCTATGTAACTATCTGGACGCACAGAGTGTGCCAAAGGCCCGCCATCTTCAGGATATTGCATAGAACGAAGCCCTTCAACATCATCAATACGTTGTGCAGCCCGTGAATTCATATCCGCTGAAAATTCTTGGTCACGGAAAACTGTGAGCCCTTCTTTAAGCGAAAGCTGGAACCAATCACGACACGTCACACGATTACCCGTCCAGTTGTGAAAATATTCATGACCAATCACACTTTCAACACGATAAAAATCCATATCAGTTGCGGTTTCGGGATGCGCTAAAACCAACGCTGTATTAAAAATATTAAGTGATGTGTTTTCCATCGCCCCCATATTAAAATCTGATACAGCAACAATATTGAACTTATCTAATTGATATTCTCTACCATATTTTTCTTCATCCCATTTCATTGAACGGATAAGGGATTCCATGGCATAGTGACATTGGGGCTGATCGCCGTCACGCCCATAAATACGCAAATCCACCTCGCGTCCCGACATCGTTTTAAAGCAATCCTGAATATATTTTAAATTACCAGCCACCAATGCAAAGAGATAGCAGGGCTTAGGAAATGGATCATGCCATTCAGAAAAATGTTTCCCGTCTGATAAATTCCCCTCTCTTGTTAAATTCCCATTAGATAGTAAAACCGGATAAGAATTTTTGTCTGTTTCAATTCGCGTTGTAAAAATTGTCATGACATCGGGGCGGTCTTGAAAATAAGTTATACGACGAAAGCCTTGCGCCTCGCACTGAGTACAATACATATCACCAGATTTGTATAACCCTTCTAACGCAGTGTTTTTTGCGGGGTCAAATTGTGTCACAATTTCTAATGTAAATGTAACAGGTGCGTTTTGAAATGTAATTGTTGACTCGTCCTTGTCAAATAAAACATCTTCCCCGTCCATCTTAACCGACAACAAGTCCATATGCTCGCCGTCCAAAACAAGTGGCGCACGCCCTTCACCATTACGTTTATAAATAGCCTTTGAAGTTACTGTCGTTAGTCCATCATTTATTTGAAACAACAAGTCAACTTTTTCTACTAAGTAATCCGGGACTTTATAATCTTTAAGGAAAATAGTTTTGGGCGAGTTTTCTGTGCGCATGGGTAAGGCTTTCATAGAAATAATTGATAACCATTCATATCAAATTTTCTATGAAAAGAATAGACTTTTAAGCCACCACAAATTCCTTTAAATCCTCTGCAAAACTGCCACCATTTCGCCTCATATTCAATGGGTCGCCTTGCGTATTCGGGAAATCCTTCATTGCTTCGACCAATAACCTAACAGCACGATTATACCCTCCCGATAATGAGAAAGGATTATCATTCTTATCAAGAGCCATAATTTCTGATGAATTATGACTGATTCCATTGTTCCCGTGAGGGATGAAAATCATTCCTGTCGGTACGCCAAATCGCGCAAATATTCCTGCATCATGACCCATGACCCGCACCAGATGGTAATTTTACAGCTTCAAAATTAAATTTTTGGCACAATCTATTTAAATGACTAACAATATTTGGGGTCATCTGTGAAGGAGGACTAATAACGACAGTTTGAAGGTTTTCTGATGAGCACCGCACGCCAAACTTATTCATTTGTTGCGCCGTCTGTTGAATGACCTCTTTTGCCCATTGCAACACTGCCATATCTGTACTTCTAACCTCTGGTCGAACAGTGCAAAAATTAGGAACCGTTGTTGATGATCCATTAGGCGTTGCGATTTCTGGGATCGACCAAACAATATCTACATCTGTATTTGCTTTTCCAAGAAAGGCACTATCTAATGCTACGATATATTGTGCAGCACCTATAACTGCATCACGCCGCATAGATTGTGGTGTAGCACCAGAATGCGCCGCCTCCCCAAAAAATTCAATCATATTTGGGCAACGCGTATTACCACGAATATCCGTTACAATTCCTAATTTATTATAATTTTGACCAGTGACCAAAACTGGGCTCTGCTCAATATGAACCTCAATAAATACACCAATTTTTTCTAATGGAATAAGGGAGTGTTTCCCTTGCATTTCATAGGCTAGTTCAGCAGGACTTAAGCCCGAACGGATCATATGAGTTTCTAATGTTTCTTGAGATTGACTGCGAACAGTTTTAAGGATTTTTTTATCAACATCCCCACACGCCAAACGAGACCCAAGTAACGCAGAACCAAACCACGCGCTTTCTTCGCTACGAATAATAGTTACAACAATATCCTGCTGAGGTTGAAAATTTTCTTCAAGTAATGTTTTGACGGCAGCTAATCCTGCGACCACGCCCGCCGTTCCATCATACCGCCCGCCATTAGGTACAGCGTCCACATGTGAGCCCGTCATAAAAACAGGCATATCTGGATTTGAACCTTTTAAAACGCAATAGACATTACCTGCTAAGTCGTGACATATTGTCATACCCAATGCTAATGCCTCGCGCGTTACAATTATAATCGCTTCATTTTCCTCGGGGCTATAGGATGGTCGCCATATCCCTTCACCCTCTTTCCAATGACTTTCAAAACCTTGAAAAATTCTTGCTGACAAATCCATGGCAGATTGCGGTGCTGTAAAGGTATTCATTTTTACTCCCTGATTTATTTATAACTAACTTATGAAATTAAGCTCAGTCAAGAAATAAAATTTCGCCGAACGATAAAGAAATGACCGATATCCGTAATTTTCTAAACAGCATAATTATATTTTTTCATTTAGATATTTTAGATAATTTGTTTATGATTATAGATATTCAGCTTGCAAAGGTATTTTTGGAGGAGTAGTTTCCAGTACAACTCAAATTTTGGACTATGTAAATGACAATTACTTCGGCTTTCTCACTATTTCTTCTTATTACATTATCTGCAGGTATTTATTTCACAGCAAAACGGCTAAAATTTCCCTACACAGTACTGCTTGTTTTGGTTGGACTATTATTGGTTCCGATAACCAATCTTCCTTACCTACGCAATGTGTTTGGCTTTATTAGCGATATGGCACTTACACCCGAAGTATTATTCTATATTTTTCTTCCTATCCTTATATTCGAAGCTGGGTATAATATTCGCATCCGTAAGATGTTGGACAGCGCATGGTCAATTAGCCTTATGTCGATTGTATCTTTGATAATCTCTGTGTTAGTTACAGCGGGTCTTTTGTATTATGCACTTCCGATGATTGGTATTGAAATTCCATTTATAATTGCTCTATTATTCGGTGCTATTATTTCCCCAACTGATCCTGTTGCCGTTCTTTCAATTTTTAAGGAGTCAGGAGTTCCCCATCGATTGTCCCTTATGTTTGAAGGGGAAAGTCTGTTGAACGATGGGACAGCAATGGCACTTTTCCTTGTTCTTTTATCTGTTGCAACCCTTGGCTATCATGGGACAGAGACAATTGTTAGTGGCGTTGTAAATTTTACAGCCATGATTGTGATGGGTGCTATTATTGGATTGGTTTTAGCAGTTATATTTTCAAAGGCTGCCACATATACCAAAAAAAATGAATTTGTGACCGTGACCCTCCTTATCATTTCTGCCCATATGGTTTTTATTATTTCAGAACTCATTAATCAAAGCGGGATTATTCACGTCTCCCCCATTATTGCGACAACAGTGTCATCTCTTTATCTGGGGAATTATGCCCGCACTATTCTATCCCCTCACGTAGATGAATATCTTGGTAAGCTGATTGAACATATGTCCTTTGTTGTCAATTCGCTTGTCTTCCTTATGGCAGGATTATTATTCGCAAGCTCAGGTGTTAATTTTATTGACCTCTGGCTTCCAATTCTTATCACAGTTCTGATTGTCGCATTTGCTCGTGTGGTTGCTATCTATACTGTGATTCCGCCTTTAAATTGGTTTAAAGTAGAAGAACATATTCCATCATCATGGCAAAAACTTTTGGCATGGGGAAGTTTACGTGGTGCCTTATCTATTATTATCGTTCTTTTAATTCCATCTGACTTTAAAATTGATGGGTGGACATTAGAGAGATCTCCTCGTGACTTTTTATTGGCTCTAACCATTGGTTGTATTCTGGCGACACTTTTTATCAAAGCTCCCTTGATTAAATCTGTTATGCGTCGATATGGTATTACTTCAATTGACCCACTTAAGGAGGCTTATGAAGCTGACTTAGGTATTTATTATCTTCTAACAGAAAGATCACGACTATTGGACTATAAGTCCAAAGGATTTGTTAGCCCACTTTACTATGATAATTTATTACCACGAATTGAAGTTAAATTTGCGCAGGCTCAAACAAAACGAGCTGAACTTGAATCCGTGCATGGAAATGAGATTTTCTGCCAAGCTCTGCATCTTTCCATGATCCATATTGAAAAAGCAGTTGCCAAAAAACTATTTATGAATGAAGAAGTCAGCGTAAGCACATTCAGAAAAATTCACTCAAAACTAACCTTGCAAGAAGAAAAAATTGAGCACGCTCAGCATAACAATATTGATACCCATGCCTTTAGAGACAGAAAAGACATTTTTGATATTATGGCGCAATTGATAAAATCCCCATTTGAGAAAATTGATGAGGCAACAAAACTACAAAGGCAATTTGAATTTTACAGGGCGCAGATGATTATGGCGCGTAAGGCCGTTCAAGCGGTTGAGCGGATGCAGAATGCTTATGACCTTCCTACATTTCTTCCCCAGTCTTATGAAGAGGTCATCTCGAAATACAAAAAATATAAAGAGAATAATGCCATCAAGATGAATGCCCTTTTATCTACAAATGAAACAACGCTCTCCTCTTTTATCAGTAAACTATCTGAAAGATCATTGTCTGCGTCAGGGCTAACAGCACTTCATTTTATGCATGATAACGGCCTGACTAATGAAGCCATGGAAGAGGAAATTCTTGCAATCTATACTCCAAACAAAGAGTTTTAATACTCTTTGTTTGGTTTGATAGTTTTCTAAAAATGGAAAAAGATGAAAATCTAAGCAGCTTCTTCGTTGCGCTCGGCAAGTATTGTTTCGACTTGTGTTCGCATTTCAAGCAATTCATCAAGAACGGATTTTAAGACTAAAACATGCTCACTATCTGTTTCTTGAGTAGAGGATTGGATGGATGGGCCAGATATTTTTGGCAAATTATCCCCGAAAGATTTGCTGGCTTGTTCTGTCTTTAGTTCGGCTAAAACCTGAACCTTTGAAACGCCCTTCAAAAGTTTTTGAACACCTTTGATTGTATAGCCTTCTGCATAAAGAAGGTTATGAATTTTTTTCAGTAATGCAACATCTTCAGGACGGTAATAACGACGGCCACCACCGCGCTTCATGGGCTTTACCTGAGAAAATTTTGTTTCCCAAAAGCGAAGAACGTGTTGTTGTACACCCAAATCTTCTGCAACTTCACTGATAGTTCTAAAGGCAGATTCAGCCTTTGTTGTTTGATGATCAATCATCTGCAAACTCATCTTCTTTATGTTTTATGTCGGATGGAGCAATTCCATTCATCCCATCTTTTAAGACATGAGATGCCTTGAATACTAATACTTTACGCGGTGTAATGGGAACTTCGACACCTGTTTTTGGATTGCGACCAATACGTTCGCCTTTTTGGCGAAGACCAAAGCTTCCAAAGGAAGAGATTTTTACAGTACGTCCCGCAACTAGGGCTTCAGTAATCTCTCCCAAAACTTGTTCCACAAGTGTCGCAGATTCGTTACGAGATAAGCCCAATTGATTATAAATGGCTTCTGCTAAATCTGCGCGGGTAACAGTACGATTGCTCACTTCATGTCCCTAGATATATTGATAATAATGAATAACTTAAAGATTTTTTTTAATGTGGTCAATATTTTGACACTATTCATCCACAGGGAAGCTAAAAGATTACAAATGTCTGTATTTTTTATGAAAATCTAATACTTAATTAAAGCTGCAGCCCAAGTAAGGCCACCCCCGAGGGCTTCTAAAAGAAGTGTTTGCCCACGTTGAATACGCCCATCACGAACGGCAACATCAAGTGCCAATGGAATTGAAGCGGCAGAAGTATTTCCATGTTTATCAACTGTTACGATAACTTTGTTCATATTCATGTTTAACTTATCGGCCGTGTTTGTAATAATCCGTAAATTCGCTTGATGAGGAACAAGCCAATCAATTTGTTCGGTTGTAATAGAGTTTTTAGCCAAAACTTCCTGAACAATTCCCGCCATGAGGGTGACAGCATTTTTAAAAACTTCTTTTCCGTGCATCACAATTTGACCCGCCCCACCTGTGGTGGATGTTCCACCATTGGTATAAAGCAAATCTTTAAATTGGCCGTCGGCATAAAGGTGAGTTGAGAGAATACCGTTTCCTTCGCCTTCTTGCGCCTCAAGAATGATAGCCCCTGCCCCATCACCAAAAAGAACACAAGTTGTTCTATCCTCCCAATTGAGGAGTGACGACATTTTTTCTGCACCAATCACAATGACACGTTTCATAGCACGGGTTTGAAGCATCGCATCAGCAACAGATAAGGCGTAAACAAATCCAGAACAAACGGCTTGAACATCAAATGCGGGACCAGCACGCATTCCTAAAGCAGATTGAACACGAACAGCAACAGATGGGAAAGATTGGTCTGGCGTTGTGGTAGCAACAATTACGCCATCGATATCAGAGGCGGACAAACCTGATGATTCCAAAGCGCGTCTAGCTGCATGAATAGCCATATCAGAAGTCGGTTGATCAGAGGCAGCAATATGACGTTCACGAATTCCAGTACGCTGGACAATCCATTCATCACTCGTATCAACGATTTTTTCCAAATCAGAATTAGTCATGATTTTATCAGGCAAATAAGACCCAGTGGAGAGAATGACAGAACGCAATGACATGATATTTAGGAAACCATTTCTTGTGGCATAATTTCTTCTTTTGCCAGTTCAGTTTTAATTTTTTGTTCTTGTGCCATGACTTCAGCGATTTCTGCGGCTACACGAACATTAAAGTTTTTGTCTGCAATTTCCGCCGCATGAAGAATAGCGTTAGAAAATCCGTATGCATCCATCCCACCATGACTTTTGACACAGACACCATCAAGCCCCAGAAACATCCCCCCATTATAACGACGAGGATCCATCTCAGCTTTTAATTTTTTAAGAGCCCCAGACGCAAGTAGGGCTCCCAACATCGCCATGGGTGATGCCTTTAATTTTCTTTTTAAAACTGTAGTTATAAGTTTACTGACGCCTTCTGCGGTTTTAAGAGCAACATTTCCTGTAAATCCATCAGTGACAACCACATCAACTGTTCCCATTGGGATATCGTTGCCCTCAACGAACCCAGCATAACGCCCTGGAAAATTAAGACGTTGAAGAATTGCTGCGGCTTCCCGAATTTCGTCATGGCCTTTGGCATCCTCTGAACCAATATTTAAAAGCCCGACAGATGGTTGGTCATGCCCACGAACCACACGTGCATAGACAGAACCCAAAATTGCAAATTGCACTAACATCTCAGCAGTGCATTCCAAGTTTGCGCCTAAATCTAACATAACGATTTCTTTGTCAACAGTCGGCAACAGACTTGCGATTGCAGGGCGTTCAATTCCGGGAAGACAACGAAGAACCAATTTAGCCATTGCCATCAATGCGCCGGTATTTCCACCCGATACAACACAATGTGCTTGTTTGTCATGAACAGCATTGATTGCCAAGCGCATACTAGAATATTTACCAGAGCGAAGAGCGGCACTAGGCTTTTCATCAGGTGAGACAGCAGAGTCAGTATGAATTATTTCTGATACTTTGGCCAATTTTGGGAATTGTACTAATAATGGCTCAATCCTTTTTAAATCACCATAAATTTTAAAACGGAGATTCTTTTTTTTCATCAAAGCAAGGTTAGCAGCAGGTATGACGGCATCAGGGCCTAAATCGCCCCCCATTGCATCCAGTGCTATCGTCAGATGACCTGACATAAAATATCCTTATTTGCTTTTTTATGATGATAGAAGGAATAACGTAAGAATTTATTACATCCTTAAATGAGATAGAAAAAAGACCTTCCTGCATAAATAAAAAAGGTCTTCTTAAAATGTCTATTCTTTTATTTCAAGAACTTGGCGGCCACGATACATACCTGTTTTCAGGTCAAGATGGTGACGGCGCACTGGCTCACCTGATGTCTTGTCTTCGACCCAATTAAAGGTTTCCAACGCATGGTGGGAACGGCGCATGTTACGCACAGATTTTGATGTTTTCTTCTTTGGTACAGCCATAATAGAGAATCCTGTTAAATGTTTAGAGGGGCTTTGTAACGAAATTAAGCAGCGTATGCAAGAAAAATCATCACTAAAATTATTTTCATAATCTTTAAATCAACTAAATTTTTAAGCCGTCATAGGCGGGAGCATACCCTTTGGGGAGTTCCGCTGCCAGTTCATCGTAATCATAAAACATTTTGAGATGTGTTAAATAAACCTGATTTGCGCCGATTACATCGTTTAATCTTTGAACGGTTGGAAACGTGCAATGCAATGTCCCATGACCATTAGAATAGTCTGCACAATCTGCAATCCATGTTGTGACACCTTTTAAAATAGAGAGTGCTTTATTATCCAAGTTGCACATATCAGTTGAATACCCGATATCACCAAACCTAAAACCCAATGACCTGTTTCCCAATCCATGGTCTTGAATAAAGGGGATAAATTTTATATCCCCCACAGAAAATTCTATTCCCATTTTACTTTCATCAAAAATATGAGGATTAACAACTGCTGGATAAAAATCTGACGTTTGTTTAAAAATATATTCAAAGCGCAAAGATAATCCATCACATGTTTTTTTATCAAGATAGATGGGGATTTTTTGTCCCCTACGCCCTTGAATGATTCTCAATTCATCGATCCCCATGATATGGTCGCTATGGTCATGTGTATATAAAACGGCATCAATATTTTGAACATTTTCGCGCGTTAATTGAAGCCCAAAATCTGGCCCCGTATCAACAACGATGGTTGTTGTGTCGGACTGCACCATGATACTTGGGCGTGTACGGCGATTTTTAGAGTTGTTCGGATTACAATTTCCCCAATCTCCACCAATACGTGGAACACCAGCAGAATCCCCGCATCCAAGAAAAGTGATTTTATAAGTCATATTTTAAACAATCTATAAAAATTTTCTGTTGTTATTTTGGCCATCTCATCAGAAGATATATTTTTCAATTCAGCCAGAACAGACCCTGTAAATTGAACATAGGCTGGAGTATTCATTTGGCCACGATGAGGTTCAGGGGCAAGATATGGGGAATCTGTTTCAACCAACAATCTGTCTAATGGTACAACGCGTGCAAAATTTCGTAATTCTTCCGATTTCTTAAACGTTAAAATTCCTGAGAAAGAGATATGTAACCCCAATTCAATTGCCTCAAGTCCCATTTTGGTTGAACTAGAAAAACAATGCATAATTCCTCGCATCCCCTTCCCTTCCGTTTCCTCGGAAATAATACGTATGACATCATCATCGGCATCTCGAGCATGAATAATAATTGGTTTATCCAGTTTCAAACATGCGCGAATATGTTTTCTGAAACATGTCTGCTGGTCATCTATTGATGCATGCTTATAAAAATAATCTAGACCACATTCTCCTATTCCAATAACTTTCGGGTCTGATGTGGCAAGAAGTATCAATTCATCTAAAGTTACTGATTTTTCATCTTCACGACTGGCTTCATGTGGGTGCGTACCAACAGTACACCAAACATTTTGAAGGGGTCTTACCATTTCTAAAAGCGGCGCAAATTCCTCACGAATTTGACAGTTGATAGTCAACATCCCTTCAACACCATGAACTGCGCAATTTTTCAATACGTTGCCCAGCCCCCCTTCAGGGGTAAATTTTTCGTGATTTAAATGGCAATGACTATCTATCCACATTATAGAACCTTTATTTTAAGTACCATATTTTGACACTTACATTGTGTAAATAGAAAAACATAGAAATTTATCTTTTACTTACTTTAACTTTGGCTTAACCTAGATGGTGTTTACTCGTTTGACCGCAACTCTGCGTTTTTTAGATTCAACAATTTTTTTTGAGGATATATTTGATGGCTGACAAAACCGAAGTTTCATCTGGTAAAACATTTACCCTGACTAATGATCAAACTGGGGATAAATGGGTTCTTCCTGTATTTGATGGAACGATAGGACCGTCCACCATTGATATTCGAACGCTTTATGAGGAAACAGGGCATTTTACCCTTGACCCAAGTTTTACATCAACAGCCAGCTGCAGATCACGCATTACTTATATTGACGGAGATAAAGGAATTCTTCTTCATCGTGGATATGACATCAAGCATTTAGCAGAAAAAAGTAACTTTCTTGAAGTTTCTTACGCATTACTCTATGGAGATTTGCCCACTAAGCCACAATATGATGAGTTTAAGAAAAATGTGACTTATCACACAATGGTTCATGAACAATTGCAATTTTTCTTCCGTGGCTTTCGTCGCGATGCCCACCCAATGGCTATAATGTGTGGTGTTGTTGGCGCACTGGCAGCGTTCTATCATGACTCCCTTGATATTTCCGATCCAAAACAACGTGAAATTTCCGCCCATCGTTTGATTGCAAAGCTTCCAACCCTTGCGGCAATGGCCTTTAAATATTCAATTGGCCAGCCCTTCGTTTATCCACGTAATGATTTGGGCTTTGCTGAAAACTTCCTTCATATGTGTTTCGCTGTTCCAGCAGAACCTTATAAAGTTAATCCTATCCTTGCCGATGCTATGGATAAAATTCTTATCCTTCATGCAGATCATGAGCAAAATGCATCAACATCAACCGTTCGTTTGGCTGGGTCATCTCAGGCAAACCCGTTTGCGTGTATTGCGGCGGGCATTGCCTCCCTGTGGGGGCCTGCCCATGGAGGAGCTAACCAAGCTGTTTTAGAAATGCTTGCGGAAATTGGAACAGTTGATCGTATTCCTGAATTTATTCAAGGCGTTAAGGATAAAAAATATCGCCTGATGGGATTTGGACATCGTGTCTACAAAAACTTTGATCCACGCGCTCAAATTATGAAGCAAGCTTGTGATAAAGTGTTGGTTGAATTAGGAGTTAAAGACCCTGCCCTTGCCATCGCAATGGAGCTTGAGCGTATTGCTTTATCCGACCCATATTTTATTGAACGCAAGCTTTATCCTAACGTTGATTTCTATTCTGGAATTATTCTAAAAGCTATGGGATTTCCTGTATCAATGTTTACAGTTTTGTTTGCCGTGGCAAGAACAGTTGGCTGGGTTTCCCAATGGAAAGAGATGATGGAAGAATCTGGAAATCGTATTGGCCGCCCTCGTCAGCTTTATACTGGAGCAGCACCAAGGGATTATGTTAAAATAGAAAACCGTACTTAAATTTGACTATCTAAAAAAGGCATCGTGCAAACGATGCCTTTTTCATATTTAATTGGCTTCGTTGCTCAATAACAACACATCCAATTATAAATGATAAATACCAAGGATTTTATGCAAGTTCTATTGTGTATGTTCTGTTTAGGTACTATTATTTGCAATCTATTAGTTTACTTCAATCACAATTCAAGGATTCTCACATGACACTTGCAAAAATTCTTTCCTGCACAGCGCTTTCTGTTGTTGCTCTTTCCATTGCAGGCCAAGCTTACGCAACATCTTCCCCAAGTTCCGCCGATGCAGGCCGTGTTGAAAAAAATATTAAACAATCTCTGCCTTTGGTTACAAAGACCGCTCCCGTTGATATAAAGGGAAATGCCCCTTTTACGGCTCCAGAAGGTTCTGAAAAAATTACCTTTATCCTAAAAGAGCTTACTCTGGATGGATCGAGTGTTTATTCAACCAAAGACATTCATTCAATTTATGCAGATAAAATTGGAACAAAAATTTCTTTAGCCGATGTTTATTCACTTGCAGCAAATTTGACAGCTAAATATCGTAATGATGGCTATATTTTAACACAAGTTATTGTCCCTCCACAAACAATTGCTGATGGGATTGTGCGTTTGCGTGTTGTTGAAGGTAAAATTGATCAAATTAAGGTTGATGGTGCAGGCGCGCAAGGAAGCAATGCCAATATTATAAATAAATATGTTGCGAATTTAAAATCAAAAGGTGCTTTGAATAATCAAGATTTAGAAAAGGCTCTTCTTCTTATCAATGACCTTCCTGGTGTCACTGCACGAAGCGTTCTTTCTCCCTCACAATCAGTTGTTGGTGCGTCTGACCTAACTGTTCTCGTTGAGAGAAAAGCAATGGACGGAACTGTCCAACTCGATAATTTTGGAAGCCGTTATTTAGGTATTTGGGAGATTTTAGGAGGCATTAATCTTAACTCATTTTTTGGACAAAATGAGCGTATTTCTGCACAAATGGCCTACGCGCCTTCTAACCAAGGGTTAGAGCCTGAACTACTTTACGGGGAACTTTCTGGCGCTCTTCCTATTGGCCCTTATGGTACAAAACTTGAAGCCAATATCGGAAAATCATATACCAACCCAGGTGATGATTTAGAGACGTTTGATGTCGTTGGTAAATCTTATTTCAGCGGACTAAAGGTATCTCAACCAATCATCAGAACACGCCTATCAAATCTTTCAACTTCTCTTGGTCTTGATAGACGCTCAACTGAGACAAAAAGTAATGTTGATACATCCAAAAATGATGATCTGACTTCGCTTCGTTTAGGCGCTCATTACGACATAGTTGATACAATTTTCTCTGCCGCGCAGACCAATATGAATGTTGAGTTGTCTCGCGGATTAAGCATTCTTGGTGCAAGCAAAAAAGGCGATACTGATTTATCGCGTGCAGCAGGAGACCCAACTTATAACAAAGTTACAGCAGACATAGCTCGTTTAGAACGTGTAACCAATGAATTTTCTTTATTGATTGCAACCAAAGGTCAAATGTCATCTTCTGCCCTCCTCAGTGCAGAGGAATTTGGTCTTGGGGGCGCAAACGGAATTGGCCGTGGATACGACCCATCTGAAATCGTTGGAGAAGACGGTATTGGTGGAACATTGGAAGTTCAATGGGCATCCCCGTACTCATCTTCATGGATGGATAATTATACTGTCTATGGATTTTATGATGTGGGCAAAGTTTGGAATGATGATTCAATTACATCAAGCCTGAAAGAGCAAAGCTTGGCATCAACTGGTCTTGGTGTTCGTGCCAATATTAATCCTGTGACCCGTGCTGGATTTATGGTTGCATTACCTTTGACACGTGATGTGTCAGCCGAGGGCGATGATGATGCAAGATTTTATGTGAATTTTAGTCGTGATTTTTAATCATTCTTAAAATATGAACTTATAAAAGCCGCTGCTCTGTCTGCGGCTTTTTCATTGGGATTAGGCTCCAACAAGTAATGAATTTTCTTAGATGACTCATTTTGAATTTTGCGTTCAATTTCTGATACCAAAAGATTTTCAATGGCAGGGATAATATTATCAACTGTTGCATTGTCCTGAAGAAATTCTGGGTAAACACTTTGCCCCAACAAAATATTTCCTAAATGAGCAAATTTAGTTTTAACCACGCGGCTAATAATCTCCCATGTCCATTTATTCATTTTATAAACGATTATATGTGGGACACCCGCCAATGCGACCTCTAACCCCACAGTTCCTGATACTGCGATTGAGACATCAGGAGCGTGGAAAGCATCCCATTTGTTATCATTGTCTGTTATTACGATTGCATCAAGATGAACAAGCTTAAACAGCCCCTCTAATTCGTCTTTCCATTTTGGTAAAGTCGGTACAACACATATCAGATCAGGATATGTTTCCTTTAATTTTTTTGCGACATCAATCAATAATGGTGCAAGTAAACGCACCTCGGATGTTCTACTTCCGCAAAACAAGCCTAAGATTTTTCTCTCAAGGGTAATGTTAAATTTATTTCTAAACCGCCCTGCGTCACCGTCCATTAAACCTGACGATACCATTGGATGCCCCACGGCAATTGATTTTAATCCCTCGCGCTCAAAATATATTGGCTCAAACGGAAATAAGCAAATCATACCATCTAAAAATTGTTTAACCTTTGCGGCACGGCCAGAACGCCACGCCCAAACTGTTGGGGCGACGTAATGAAATTGCTTTGCAGAGAGTTTATATGACCTAACCTTCTTTTGAACACGGAACGAAAAATCAGGGGCATCAACGGTGATAACTACGTCAGGATTAAAAACACGAATAGCTTGCACAGTTTTTGAAATAAGGTTAATAAATTTTGGAATGCGTGGGAGTACCTCTGCGATTCCCATCACCGATAGCTCGTCCATTGGGAATAAACTACCACTTAATCCCGCCTCCTTCATCCCTGCTCCACCTATCCCGCGGAACTCAATGTCTGGATGAATAGATTTTAAAGAATACATGAGACTCTGGGCTAGCTTATCGCCTGATTCTTCGCCTGCAATAATAAATACTTTGAATGTCATTTCTATTCCTTCAGCCCCATAATAAACAGCCCATAGTCGTTACATTTTTGGATAACTAAATCCCTATTAACAATCATTGTTTTATTCGCCTCAACACCGATTCCTTTTAATCCAGATTTATAGGCTAATTCAATAGTTGAAACACCTATGGTTGGCATATCAAATGCCAAATCTTGCTGTGGTTTTGCAACCTTTACTAAAATTGTACCTTTGAATGTGGCACAGGATTTAATCAATGCGTTTGTTCCATTAACATCTTCAACCCCGCAAACACCCTGAGCATTGATGATAATCGACTGCCCTTTATCTTTTGCGCCATGTGATTTGGCAGATATAAATCCGTCCGCAATAGTTTTTAAATCACTTTCGCTAGGTTGTATATTTCCCAATACACCTAAAGGGCAAAGAAGATCTGGCATAAATTCGTGAATCCCAACAACGTCTATCCCAAAGGATTTTATTTCATTTCGAATAAATTTTAATAAACTATCATCGCCCATACGTCGAAGAAGTAATTTTATAATAATGCTCAGACCTACAAAGTCAGTCCGTAAAGTCCAGAAATTAGGGCGCTTTAATCCCCCAACCATAACTAATTTTTCAATTCCGTGAGATTTAAAGAAATTAAGGATATGCCCTGCCTGACCAATTGAAAATTGACCTGACAAACGATTTTTGGTTATTTCAAGAGGGGTAATATTATTGAGTGCCACAATCACAGGAATGAGCCCCTGAGATTCCCATTTTTTTAACAATAATTCAGGCAGGACACCCTGCCCAGCAATTAAGCCGATTTTCTGGGCGGGGAGCATAATGGAAATCTTGTTTTACTGCGGGCGAAATCAATAATCTGCATCACGGCTGAACTGGAAGAAAAATCACTGGCAACCATATCAATACGTTGTTCTAACGTTCCCTCGTTACCAAATAATTCATTAAAGGCGCGTTGCAAGAGCTTAATTTGATCTTTATCAAATCCATTGCGTTCTAACCCAATAAGATTAAGCCCCGCCAAAAATGCCCGTTCACCTTTTACACGGCCATAGGGAATGACATCGCTTTCAACGCCAGACATTCCACCAATCACGGCAAATGACCCAATACGAATAAATTGATGAACAGCAGATAATCCACCTATCAATACATGGTCGCCAACAATCACATGACCACCCAATGTTGCATTATTCGCCATGATAACATGATTGCCCAATACGCAATCATGAGCCACATGTGTACTCATCATCAGAAGGCAATTATCGCCAACCACTGTCTTCATCGCGCCTGTTTCTGTTCCCGGATTAAGCGTTGCGTGTTCGCGTATTGTATTATTTTTACCAATAATTAGTTCAGATTCTTCGCCATGAAATTTCAAATCCTGTGGAGCATGACCAATAGATGCAAAAGGATAAATAACCGTTTTTTCACCCACAGTTGTATGGCCCTCAACCACAACATGGGATTTAAGCTCAACTCCGTCATGGAGTTTAACATCTTTGCCAATAACAGAATAAGGTCCAATGACAACATTCACCCCTATCTGGGCTTTGCTATCGATAATTGCTGTAGGGTGTATTTGTGTACTCATATTTTTAATTTCGCTTATGGTTTGTTGTGGGACAAATCACAAATCTTTTCCTTATATTGCAAGTTATAATTTCAACTACGGCGCTTTATCAAAAATCATCGCGCTGTATTCAGCCTCAGCACAGAGAACGCCATCAACCTTAGCTTCCCCACGAAATTTCCAAACATTACCACGCGATTTCAGGCAATGAACATGAATGTGCATACTATCACCCGGAATAACAGGCTTTCTAAACTTGGCTTGTTCAATCGTCATAAAATAGACCATCTTCCCTTGTCCGCCATGCCCTAAACTATGAACAACCAGAATGCCCGCAGTTTGTGCCATTGCTTCAACAATCAAGACACCCGGCATAACGGGATTACCTGGAAAATGGCCTTGAAAAAAGGGTTCATTAAAGGTCACATTTTTAAGACCGACAGCACTTACATTTGGAACATATTCTAAAATTCTGTCAACCAAAAGCATCGGATAACGATGGGGAATTCTATCCATTATTTCGGATAGTGATATTTCATTTTTTTTCTCTGTAACCTGATTCATTTTAACCTCATTTAATTTTTATTTTTCAGTTAGATGTTTGGCCTTAATGACCTGTCGCAGAAATTGCTTCATCGGCATTGCTGGATACCCCATCCATTCCTCTTTTGAGGGAATATTTTTAGTAACACCTGATTTTGCGGCCACTCTGGCCATAGAACCAATTTTTAAATGCCCTGATACTCCTACCTGACCACCCAGCACAACAAAATCACCTAATTCCGTACTTCCCGCAATTCCTGACTGTGCAACGATCACACAACTTCGACCAATAATGACGTTGTGAGAAATATGTACCAAATTATCAATCCATGTCCCTGTTCCAATCATTGTGTCACCACTGGAACCTCTATCAATACAAGTATTGGCACCAACTTCAATATTATTACCCATCACAACGCGCCCAAGTTGGGGAACTTTTACAAATCCTGTTGGATCAATTGCGAATCCAAAACCATCCTGACCGATACGCACCCCAGGATAAAGACGGACATTATCCCCAATGATTGAGTGACTAATTGATGAGTGAGACCCAAATCGGCAATTATTACCAATGCGTACTCCTGATTCAATTGAGACATAAGGATCAATCCATACATTGTCTCCAATTTCAACATTTTCTGCAATACACACAAAGTCGCCTATACTAGCACCCGTTCCAATTTTTACGCTTGCGTGGATACGAGAGATATCCGAAATGCCAATATCAGGTCTTTTTTCAGGGTATAATAACTGGGCAGCCATGGCATAGGATTTATAAGGAGTTTCGGATAATAAAAGCCTCGCACCATCAGGGGCAATAGACACCATATCAGGATGAATGATAACCGCCCCAGCTTTAGTTGATGAGAATTGATTGCGATATTTTTTATTATCCAAAAAAGCCAAATGATTTGACTGAGCAACATCAAGCCCCGCAACACCATCAATAAAAAAATCTGAATCATTAGGATTTGAGAGAGATGCCCCAATTCTAACCGATAATTGTGCCAATGACACAGGGGTTGGTTTGGCAAAGTAATTTATATCTGCCACAAAAGCCTCTATTTCAATGGGACTGACTTCAATGTTTCGTCTAATTTTTTAATAACCTCAGGAGTAATGTCCAACGCCTGTTGGGCAATGACAACTGCACCCCTGTCAAGAACAACTTGAATCTTTTTCTCAGCAGCAATATCTGCGCAAATTTTTGCAACATTTGATTGAATGGTTCCAAGTGCAGCCGTTTTAGATTTTTCAAGATTCATATTTTTTGTTAAGACTTCTTCTCTTTTTTTCTTCAAACCAACTTCAAACTTTGCTTTCTTTTCATTAAATGCCTTCTCGTCTAAAGATTTTTTATCTTTCATCAGCGTTTCTTCTTTAGATTTTAAATCTTTTTCATATGCAATCGCCTCTTTTTGAACAGCATCTTTCTTTTCCTTAAATTTAACTTGTAAATCTTTGCCTGCAGCAGAAGTTTCAATGATTTTTGCCAAGTCAATAACGGCAACAGGCATTTCAGCCTTTGCATTAGATATTGGGAATCCTACTGCAAAAGCAGCAATCATTAGAAAAAAGAAAAAGTTACGCATTGTATGACCCTTTTTGTAAGTTAAAATTTTAAAGATTAGAATTGTGTGCCAAAACTAAAACGGAAGACTTGCTCAACATCATAATCTTCTTTCAGGATAGGCTTAGATAAATCAATTCGGACAGGCCCCATTGGCGAGCGCCATGACAATCCAAGTCCAGCAGCCATACGAATTGATGATTCATCAACTAAAGATGCTGTCGCTGCATCATCAATTCCCCATAATGAACCAATATCAGAAAATGCATGCCCTGCCACTCCCAAATCATCAGGAAGACCGACAGGGAATTTCAATTCAACAGAGGCGCGATAAAACTGATTACCACCCAGTGAATCGTCAGTTGCGGTATCACGTGGCCCAACGCCCGCTTTTTCAAATCCACGAAGGTTTGTTCCACCTAAGAAAAATCGTTCGTTAATTTTAACATTTTCATCACCATAGCTGGCTATAATACCTGTCTCGGCTATTGTGCTTAAAACCCACTTATCTGCGACAGGATAATAGTATCCGACACCAGCCTTGCCCAGTAGATACTCCGCATCTCCAGCAATGCCAGCGACCTCTGTATCGAGCCAAGCTGTTACGCCATCAGTTGGATATAATTTACTATCTAAATCAGAATAATCTAATCTTTGCGATATGGCAGACGTGATGCGTTGACCTTGTTGATCTCTGACATACCGCGATGCATTGGTATCAACATTATTAATTTCATTATTTTCAATTCGGTATTTCAATGTTTGACGTAGATTTTCTGATAAGGGGTATCCTAGGCGAAGTCCACCACCTGAACGCTTTTGATCAAATGAGCTTTCATCTTGAAGATCTCGTGTTGTGTGAAATAAATCTACTCCTGCTGAAAGATCCCTATCCAAGAAATACGGCTCAGTAAATGATAAATCAAATTCAGTTCTCGAACCTGCTACGACAGCAGATAAGCCTAGGTCTTGGCCTTTACCCAAAAGATTTCTTTCACGAATTCTAAAATCAGCCAATGGTCCATCAGATGTTGAGAACCCAGCCCCAAGTGAAACTTCACCCGTTGATTGCTCTTCAACCGTAACATCAATTACAGTTTTATCAGGGGTTTGACCAGGTTCAGTTTTAACATCAACCTTACTGAAATATCCCAAATCTTTGACTTCTTGTTCTGATTTTGAAAGTAACGTTCTATTGAATGGGTCTCCTTCAACCAATTCCATTTGACGACGAATAACCTTATCTAATGTTCTTACGTTTCCATTGATGTTGATACGTTCAACAAATACACGTGGTGTTTCATTAATATTAAAAATTAAATCAACTGTACCAGCCTCTTTGTTTCTATTTACGTCGGGAACAACGTTAACGAAGGCATATTGCATATCCCCCAATTGTTTGGTCATTTTTTCTATGCTGGTTTTAATATCATCGGCATTATACCAATCTCCTGCCTTCAACGTTGCATTTGGCAATAAAGAAGAAGGATCAAGATTACGAATTTGAGAATTGATACGAACATCCCCAACTTTATATCTCTGACCTTCATCCAAAGTCAGTGTCATAAAAAATTTCGTTTTATCTTGAGATAATTCAGAGGAAGCAGATAATACGCGAAAATCAACATAACCTTCTTTCAGATAAAATTGACGGAGCAATTCTTGGTCAAATTCAAATCTATCTTGGTCATATCTATCTGCGGAAGAAAGGATGCTATACCAGCGGGATTCTTTTGATGCAATAATTTCTCTTAAAGAACTATCATCAAAACGCTCATTCCCTATAAATCTAATTGTTTCAATTTCTGTTAATGGGCCTTCGACAATTTCGAAAACAAGATTAACGCGGTTTTGATCCAGTTTAATAATTTTGGGCTGAATGTCAGACGAAAAACGACCGTTTCGCTTATAGACATCATATAATCTCGACACATCGCTTTGAATACTTGCACGGGTAAAAACCTGACGTGGCCTTGCCTGAATCTCTGCTTGAAGTTTATCGTCTTCTAATTCTTTATTACCCTCAAATGCCACTTCATTGATAATTGGATTTTCAACGATACGGACTGTTACCACCCCATCACGCTCAGATACTTGCACATCAGCAAATAATCCTGTTGCAAAAAGACTTTTTAAAGCGTCATCCAAACCATCTTGGGTGACAGCATCCCCTTTCTGGAGAGTTAGATAAGTCAAAACCGTTGATGGCTCAACCCGCTCTGAACCGACAACCTGAATATCGCGTACTGTTGCAGCGAGAACAATTGATGGAGCAATCACGATTGGAAGAACAGTCGATAAAAGTAATTTAGAATAAGTTCTCATAAGAAATCCTGAAAATTGAGAAGCAATTGAAAAACCAAGGGAAATTTAACTCTCTTATACATACTAATCAAGAGAAGAATAACCCATGGTTTTCATATAAATTTATATTATTACTAGCCTTTGTTGAATACAAATAACTGAAGAACATCATTCAGGTTCGAAAAAACCATCAAAGTTACTAAAATAACCAATCCAAAACGGAAAGAATACTCCATCGCCCTTTCTGAGACTGGTTTACCTCTGGCAGCCTCAATAGCATAGAACATTAAATGCCCCCCATCCAACATAGGAATGGGGAATAAATTGATAAGTCCCAAGTTGATAGACAATAACGCAGTAAAGACTATTAAGGCAATATAACCTCGTTCAGCCATATCGCCTGCCATGGCTCCAATGCGAATAATACCACCTAATTCCTTGGTACTTCTCGTTCCCATAAACATCTGGCCTATGGCCTTTAATGTTTCGACAGTTATTCTATAGGTCTCTTTGGTGGCAACTCCAACGGCCATAATAGGATTATATTTAATAACTTTATCACCAGGCTTTTCTCCTAAAATTAAAACCATAGGGTCTTTTGAATCTTTAGCTTTTGGTTCTAATTTATTCAACTCAATCGGAGCCTGAATTTTTATTTGATTAGGAAATCCATCTTCTTTAACATTCGTAGAAATAAGAATTGGTTTACCCAAATTATTTTTAATTTGATCAACTGCCTTTTGAAGATTTCCTGTTGTATCAACGCCGTTCACCATTGTAATTTGAGAAATATCAATCCCATTCGCGGGGCCAATTAAACCCAAATAGCCACGCTCATGACTAAACCCAAATCTATCTTTGCTGCTTATTTTCTGTGGCGTTGCAGTTATTTCAATTTCTTGACCATTGCGTGTAACCCCAAATACCAAATCACCTTCCAGTGTTAGCATGGCTTTACGACGAACCTCATCAAAACTGTCTATTTTTTTTCCGTTTAAGGCTGTAATAATATCATGAGGTTCGAAGTTCGCTTTATCTGCCGCACTTCCAACTTCGATACCACTGACAACAGGCGGTGTAACAGGTCGCCCAACAAACATATAAAGCGATGCCAAAACAAGTATTGCAAAAAGATAATTGATTCCAGGACCCGCGGCTACAATTAAGGCTCTCTTCCAGACTGGCTTCGCAAAAAAAGCAACTGATCGTTCTTCATCCGTCATCTTCCGTATTACACCCTCTCCCGATGCAACTTCGTCGGTATGACCTGCACTGGCAGGATCAGAGTCGCCGTACATTTTTACATAGCCACCAAGTGGGAATAATGAAATTTTCCAACGTGTTCCTGATTTAGCCGTCCAACCAAAAATTTCTTTCCCAAATCCAACAGAAAAAATCTCGACCCGAACGCCACACATTCTCGCCACAATGTAGTGACCCCATTCATGTATAAAAACCAAAAGGCCCAAAACGGCAAGGAAAGTTACCCCATAAGTCCATACGTTACTAAGACCAAGTTGGATGATATCCATTAACGATTCCATTATTTATACTCCAGAGAATGATATGAATTGCATTAATACAATATATGCTGATTATTCTAATATTCAATTATAACTAAAATATCAAAGAGTATTTTATGCTTTTATCAGATCGCCATTTGATAATGATTGTATTCCGACTCAAACTTTGTAATATTTTTGAATTATTCAGAGCAAATCAAAAGAAACCCTTCAAACCTATGAATGACATCAACCTTAAAATAATTTTCATAAATACAATATCTAGATATCTTAATGCTCTTTTTTTATTTCCTATATTATTACTAATACCCCTCTTTATTTTTTGTTCCCCCGCCCATGCCACAACATCTATTCCTTTTACTATAAATCTGTCTGAAAATGTAACGGTGACTGGAATGCCTCGACTTCAGCTAGATGTGGGCGGCGTTACTCGATTTGCCACTTATGTATCTGGGTCAGGCTCAAACGCCCTCTCTTTTTCTTACTCCTCTGTTGCGGGGGATGTTGATCTAGATGGAGTAACGCTTGTCTCGCCGTTAGATTTAAACGGTGGAACCATCCGCGATATATCTGGCAATAACGCTAATCTTACCTATACATTACCCAATACATCAGCAGTAAAAATTAATTATCCATCTCTTGGAATGGATTTTACCAATGGTACAACAGGGCGATATACATTAAACGGCACAGTATATAATTCTTTGGCATCTTTCTTAATAGCGTCAGGGGGATCATTTAGCCGCCCTAGCATAGGAACGTTTTTTAATTCATCAGGTGTTTTGATAACAGCATCATCCGGCACACCCCGTTTCGACTATGATCCCGTTACAGTTCAAGCAAAGGGACTTCTTATTGAGGATACCAGAACAAATGTTGTTAGAAATTCGAATTCTTTTTCAACTATATGGGACATTGCCACTTGTGGTGGAGTTTCTAATACTGGAGGACAACGATAGCCCCTGATGGATCAAACTCTGTGATTTATAGTTTTTCAACTACCTCTTGTATACTTCAGGATGTAACACTCTCTATTGGCGTGCCCATTACCCACTCGATTTGGATTAAAGCAAATAAAGTTGCAACACTTGGCTTTAGAAATCCCGGAACCTCTGCCCTTGTAAGTTCAAACATAAATGTGAACACAAACTGGCAACGTTTTGTTGTGACTGCAACATCGACTGCAGCCACATCACGTTTTTTAATAGATAATAGGTTAGCAAACGGATATGGAACAACGGGATTAGAGCTTGCCTTATTTGGAGGACAGATAGAACAAGGGGCGTTCGTTACATCCTATATTCCCACCACTTCTGCTGCCGTTACTCGGAGTGCAGATCAACTGAGTTTCCCTACTGGAGGATGGTATAATCAAGTTGCTGGGACTGCTGTTGGAACCCAGTCCTACCAAAGTTCTTCGGGAACCTCATTTCCGATGCTATGGAGGTTTGATGATGGAACCCTTGCTAACCGCTGGAATGCATTCTACAATCAGTCTGCTAACGCTGTTGGTTTTGATGGAATAACCTCTGCAGTTAACCAAGGCGGAAATTCATTCGCATCCTCAACAAGTGCAACGACCACAATTGCTGCTCGCAACAGCCTTAATAATATGAGAAGTGCGAAAGACGGTGTGCTTGGCAGCTTAGACACATCTTGGTCTCCACCCACTGTTACTCAATATTTAGGCACCACTGTAGCCCCTGCAAACAAATGGATCAGTAAGTTTAAATATTATCCAATCGGGGTTATTGACTCCCAACTTCAGCTTTTGTCACAATAAAATCCATTTTCTAGGTGAGAGATTCCATATATCGCATTCAAATTGTTATAAAATTTTGGTTTATTATCTTGACGGCGACTCCAAAATGAATCATGATTCTTCTCTAAACTTAAGGGGAAAAATTATATGTCTATCAAAAAATCAGATTCTTCAAAATTATCCACAGAAATTAAAAAAAATATTATTCATCAAGGTGATTGTATCGAAATTATGAATAATTTACCCAAAAAATCAGTGGATATGATTTTTGCTGACCCTCCTTATAACATGCAACTAAAAGGTGATTTACATCGCCCTGATAACTCCAAGGTAGATGCCGTTGATGATCATTGGGATCAATTTTCATCTTTTGCCGCCTATGACAAATTTACCCGCGAATGGCTTACCTCTGCCAGAGAGACTTTAACAGATGATGGCTCCCTATGGGTTATTGGGTCGTATCATAATATATATCGGGTTGGTTCTATTCTTCAAGAGCTAGGTTACTGGATTTTAAATGACATTGTTTGGCGCAAATCAAATCCCATGCCGAATTTTAGAGGTCGCCGTTTTACCAATGCCCATGAAACAATGATATGGGCCGCCAAATCTGAGAAAAGCAAATATCGCTTTAACTATGACACCATGAAAACCCTAAATGATGATATTCAGATGCGCAGTGATTGGACCATTCCAATTTGCTCTGGTGGTGAACGTCTTAAAGATGAAAATGGCGATAAGGGGCATACAACACAAAAGCCCGAAGCCCTCCTCTACCGTGTTATGATGGCGTCGACCCAAGCAGGTGACACCGTTCTTGATCCTTTCTTTGGGTCTGGAACAACTGGTGCAGTTGCAAAAAAATTGGGAAGAAACTGGATTGGGATTGAACGCGAAGATGCCTATATCAAATTAGCCAAAGCACGTATCGCAAAAGTTGAGCCTATTGCAGATTCAGAACTTCTAACACAAACACTTAAACGCGAAGAACCCCGTGTTCCATTTGGATGGCTCATTGAGCGAGGCCTAATTAAAGCAGGCACAGTTCTAACTGATAGCCAAAATACGATTGAGGCAAAAGTTGGCGCCGATGGAAGTGTAATTGCCAAAACAGAAATTAACCAATATCGTGGCTCTATTCACAAAGTTGGGGCGGCCTTACAAGATGCCCCAAGTTGCAATGGATGGACATATTGGCATTACAAAGATGGTAAAAATTCATTTCCAATTGATAGGCTTCGCCAACGCGTCCGCGATGAAATGAATACACAAACTTCTATTCAATAGTTGATTGGAGTCTTTAACTTGAAAAAAACAGAAATTATCGTAAGAAATTTTATTATTACTGCAAGAATAGGGATTTATCCAGAAGAGCATAAAAAACCACAGAAGGTTTGTATCAATATAACAATGAAATTGGCTGACAACCTATCCTTTCAACACGATAACATCAATGAAACGGTTTCATATGAAGGAATAATAAAAGAAATCAGGGCTCAATCAGAAGTTCATCATAATCTAGTAGAAAATCTGGCCGAATGTTTGTCAAATTTTTGTCTAAATGACATCCGTGTAAAATCTGTTTCTGTACAAATTGAAAAGATTGAAATTTATCCCGAAGGTTATGTTGGCTGTATCATTACAAAATCAGAGATTTAGTATGGCTGACTATACAAAGGTAAAAACATTCCCTGATCTGCAAATACATCCAATCTCATCATTTTTCCTTTAAAATTAAAGGACTTAATACCATTATACAATTTTATTTCATTATAACCATCGACTCTAAAACGATATCTAATATAGGCCAACCTTTTGTCGTCATCATAAAGTCCTTGTTCTGCCCTCCAGTCAATATATCTTTGTGCTAGATTAAGGGGAACTCTAATAAATGATAGCGTAATGGGGCTTTTTATTGTTAAAACTGCTGCCCTAGGATATTTTGAGATATCGAGCGTATATTTTTCACATGCTTTATTACCTAATATATAGTTGGCAAACTGAAAATTTTTCTGAGCTTTAAAATTTACAAAATCAATCAATGGAAACCCTTGAAGGGCATAATCATATCGACCTAAATATATAGGCTGAACATACTCATAATATTTTGATACATTATTTTTATTTATTCGAAGAAAACTTTTTGTTGCTACCTTAATTTTCTCCCATTCAAATTCATTTTGAAAATATTTATCAAAAAGAGTACACTCCGTAATCATAAGATAGGTATTTAAATCATCAGAGTTCTCAGCACTGTAAGCCCCTAAGCCCCATGCAAGTTTATAAAGCCCCTCGAATGTAATTTGCTCATAAGTATCATCAACCAATTTGGAATTTTTAACTTGAGCATTAGGCATTAAAGCCCCTAAGTCTAAAGATGAGGGCTGGGGAGATGCAAAAGAATTTCCTAAAGAAAAACAGATCAAGAAAAAGGAAATTATTAAAACAAGAGTTGATTTTATATTCATTAATTCTGAACTTTCAAAAAAGTTTTATTGATTAGATTAAAGGCTTTTAAGAAAACAACCGGAAACCCTATATTTTCTATTTTAACATCTTTAATATTTAAAGAAATCATATTTTTTCTGCCGAGTGTTAGTCTTGTGATATCCGAAACGCTTCCCCTCATTACATTTAATTCTAATCTAAAATGTGTAAAAACATGATAAATCTTACCTATATTTTGTAGATTTTTTACTTTTTTTTCAATTAAAGTAACAAATTCATTGTCATTATTTTCATATTCTTTTAAATCCCAGTCTGTTGTGGGCATTCCAATCATCCCACCTAACATTCTAGCATCTGACCTTTTTTCAAAAATAACTTTCCCCGCCGTATCCTCTATCCAATAAACTTTCCCTATTCTAATTGGAATCGCTTTTTTTACCGCTTTAACAGGATAAAACTCCGCAGTGTTATTTGCTGAGGCAACACAAAAATTTTGAGCGGGGCAAATATTACAGCTTGGGTTTTTAGGGGTACAAATCGTTGCTCCAATATCCATGAGTGCCTGAGGGAAAGATTTAACACATTGCTTTTCAAAAATATCGATATTTTCAAAAATTTTTTGGGCTTTAAGTAAAACTTCTTTCTTCCTTAATGGTAGCGGAGTAGAAATTGCAAATAGTCGCGATACTATCCGCTCAATATTCCCATCAACAACGGTTGCAGGTTTTCCAAAGGCAATTGATAGAATAGCCGCCGCTGTATAAGGGCCAATTCCAGGAAGACTTTGTAATTTATCTAAGCAATGAGGAAACTTACCTTTAAATTTAACTTGAACAACTCGCGCACATTTCAAAAGATTGCGGGCGCGGGCATAATACCCAAGCCCTGCCCAAGCGGCCATAACATGCTCATCTTTTGCTTCCGCCAAAGACTTCACATCGGGCCATCTCTCTACAAATTTTAAAAAATAGGGAATAACGGCTGTAACCGTTGTTTGCTGTAACATTATTTCAGATAACCATACTTTATAAGGGTCGGTTTTTTGTCTCCCCTTTACTCTCCATGGCAAAATACGTTGATTTTTTGCATACCAACTTAAAATATTTTCTTGAAACTGCTTGGCTTCAAATCGTAAAACGTGACTTTTGGGCATAATTCCTTTAAGAAGACTTTATGTCTGATTTACGCCCTCTTTCCACATCTATTTCTAAACTGACCTCTTTAACGTTCAGTAAGAAATTTGTAGCCTTAGGGCGCGTTCTAAATAATTGGAATGACATTATAGGGTCAGAAATGGCCGTCAAGGCACAACCTGTCAAAATTCATTACCGTAAGCCAAAAGATAAGGGCGACAAGCCTGAAGCCACGCTAGAGATTGCAGCGACAAGCGCAGATGCAAGTCTTCTTCATTATCAGAAAGACTTAATTATAGCTCGAATCAACCAAATTTTTGGAGACAGTTGGATAACGGCTATACGTTTTGTTCATATTGCTGCAAATATCGACGGTTTTAATGTTCCAATTTATCAAAAACCCTTAAATCAGCCCGCGCTGAATAACCTAAAATATCAATTATCTGGCATAGATGATGAAGACATCAGGAATTCCCTTGAAAAGCTTGGGCAAAGCATATTAAAGAAGGAACAGCAAAGTAAATAATTTTTGCCAATTAAATCGTAAATAGATTCTACACAACCGACAGGAAATAATATGTCTGCGCCATCCGCCACAATTACCGTTATGCTTCGTGCTGCTGAAAAAGCTGCAAAGTCTTTATTACGTGACTATGGTGAAGTTGAAAATTTGCAAGTATCCCGTAAAGGTCCTGCAAATTTCGTTTCTGCTGCTGATTTACGTGCTGAGGAAATAATTTATCAAGATCTTCATAAATCTCGACCTTCATTTGGTTTTCTGATGGAAGAACGAGGAGAAGTAAAAGGTGAAAATAATAAAGGAAATGAAGAATTTCGTTTTATTGTTGACCCCTTAGATGGAACAACCAATTTCTTGCACGGTATTCCCCATTTTAATATTTCAATTGCCCTAGAGCGTATCACAAATACAGACCGCGAAATCATAGCAGGTTTGGTTCATGATCCAATAAAGAATGAAACTTTTTATGCCGAAAAAGGAACGGGTGCGTGGCTTGATAAACGTCGCCTTCGCGTTTCTGCTAGAAAAGAATTAGGCATCTCTATTATTGCAGGTGGTGATGCTGCCTCTAAAGGAAAACCTGAACAATCGCGCTTCCTAAAAAATATAAATGCATTAACAGGTCATACCAGTGGTTTTAGACGGATGGGTGCCGCTGCACTAGACCTTTGTTATGTTGCCGCAGGGCGGTTTGAAGGATTTTGGGAAAATGGTTTAGGGCCTTGGGATGTGGCTGCTGGATCACTTATTGTTAAAGAAGCTGGCGGACAGATTGTAAGTTTAATGGGCGATAAAAATCCTGTCTATGCGGACTCGATTTTAGCTACCAATATAGGCATTCATCAAGAACTCAAAAAAATAATTGAAGAAAGTTTGAAATAAAAAAATGTCATCAGGCAATTTTAAAATTTTTAAAACAATAATTTTTATAATTGTCTTAACATTCCCTATTGTTGCCAAAGCTCAACTCCAAAGGGGATATGAAGATAGCAAGCCAAATGTGACGATAGATAAAACAGCACTTGAAGACTTAAAAGACTATAAACCACCTTCCATGTTTGGGTCGGCTCCCTCTGATGAAGTTATTGTTACACCCGTTCATCCCATTGCTAAGCCAACAGTTTCTATCCCAACAAAGCAAATTTTAACAACCCCACATTCTGAGGATTTATTAAAGCATCCCGTTCAAAACTTCCGTGTTTTAACTGAACGTACTTCTAAAGAAAACAAACCTGAATATAAAAAAGTCATTAAAGATGTTGAAAAACCTAAGTTAGAAAAACATCTTGAACAACCAATAAAAAAAGCCACCCCTATCAAAAAAAACGAAAAGAAAAAAGTTTTGGCTCCTGAACCTATAAAGACGAAGGCCTATCGACCACAAACAAAACAAACAATGCCTGCAGTTCCGCCGATTAAGGTTGAAAAAAATGAATTGCCACCTTTATCAAATTCTTCAATGCTACCCAAACTTCCTAGTCCTGTTGCATCAGAAGAAGATATAACAGCCCCTTCCATCGGTCTTAGAATGATGGATGCGGCTTTGGAGCGTCAGATTGAAAGTGACGATATAAAAATTAAGGAAAAATTACTTGATACAAATATAAAAACGATGACCAGCAAACAAAAAGAAAAAGTTTTGTTAAAACCAGTACTCTCAAAACTTGCTTCGAATACGTTGATTTTCTCAGAAACAGAATCCGCACTTTCTCATGATTTAGAAAACAGAATCAGACAGTTTATTTTGCCTGATTTATCATCCAATGTTCAATCACGCATTCAAATATTATCATTCGCAACTTCACCTGACAAATCTGAAAGTAATGCGAAACGCTTGGCGCTAACACGAGCATTAGCCGTTCGAGATTTTTTAAAATCCTCGAATATTGATGTATCACGTATTGATGTTCGGGCATTGATTTCTCCTCCCAAAACCACCCCAGCCAATAAAATTGACGTCATTTTACTGAAATAAGCATTTTATTCACATAAAATTGCTTTGTTGGTGTGGATAATCATTCCCAAGTTCATATTTTGTTTGAATTTCTGTGGGATATACGGCAACTTACACATATTCCTTTTAAATAAGTAATAATTGGTTTAACCAATTTATGACAACAACCATTTCGATTCGGTTCGAATATTATTGAGGTTCAAAATGAGCAGTACATCAAACAATAGTTCTAAAATTATCGGTCTTGTTTTACTCCTAGCCGCTTTGGCAGGAATTGCCTACTATTTTCTGGCTGGTAAATCAGAGAATGCAACAGAAACTCCAGCCACTGCTGAACAAACAACCCCTTCCACTGAACCTCAAACCGAGGCTGCTCTTCCAGTAACGGAAGAAACTTCAGAACCGAAACAAATGGTCATCGAGACAAAAACTCTTAATGTACCTGCTGCTGCCACTCCTTCTATTCCCGTTTCAGCCGTATCAACAGATCCTGCTGTTGAAGAGATGATGGGACTTCGAAAAATGGGCTTGGATTCAGCTCCAATAAAAGTTGTAGAATATTCTTCCCTAACTTGTGGTCATTGCAGTTCATTTCACAAAAATGATTTGGAAAAAATTAAGACCGATTATATCGACACGGGTAAAGTCCAATTTATATTCAAAGAGTTTCCTTTGAATAAACCTGCTGTCGATGCATCCAAGCTTTTGCGCTGTATGCCTGAGGATAAATTCCTACCTTTCATGTCCCTATTGTTTAATGAGCAGGAAAAATGGGCATATCAGCCTGATTACCTTGGGCCGTTAAAACAAAATGCAAAATTAGCGGGTCTCTCAGAAAAACAAATTGATGATTGCCTTGCCAACAAAGCTTTAGAAGATCGTATCGTTGGTGACATGAAGGCTGCTAGTGATAAGTATAAAATACAATCAACACCAACTTTTATCGTTAATGACGGTATTAAAACTATTGTTGGTCATCAGCAAATAGGACTATTTGAAGAAACATTTAAAGATATTTTAAATGGCTCTGCTCCTGTAACAATGCCCATAGAACAGACAAAAGAGTAATTATAAATAAGGTAAGTTGATAATGTCGAATTTCAGTCGTCTGCGCCTTCACGGGTTTAAATCCTTTGTCGAGAAATGTGACCTTGATATTGGCCCTGGTCTCACAGGTATTGTTGGCCCAAATGGATGCGGAAAATCAAACCTTGTCGAGGCATTAAGTTGGGTCATGGGTGAAACATCTGCTAAACGTCTTCGTGGAAGCGGGATGGATGATGTTATATTCAACGGTACAACAAATCGCCCCGCCCGAAATTCAGCGGAAGTTTCGGTAGTGTTGGATAATACAGGACGTACAGCTCCTGCCCTGTTTAATAATACAGATGAAATCGAAGTTGTGCGTCGTATCGAACGCGATATGGGATCAAATTACTACGTCAATGGAAAAAATGTCCGTGCGCGTGATGTCCAAATGTTATTTGCTGACATGGCGATTGGGGCTCACTCAGCTGCTATCGTATCTCAAGGTCGTATTGCATCCATTATTAACGCCAAACCATCTGAACGTCGTCAGGTGTTAGAAGAATCTGCGGGTGTGTCGGGTCTTTATGTTCGCCGTCATGAGGCAGAGCTTCGCCTGAAAGCAGCCGATGCTAATCTTGCCCGCCTTCAGGATGTTGTTGCGGGAATGGAAACTCAACTCGACTCACTCAAGCGTCAAAGTCGCCAAGCAACTCGTTATAAGAATATCAGCATTGAAATCAAAGAACTTGAGACTCGTCTAGCCTTAGGTGAATGGATGTTGGCACAAGCCACTAAACGCGATGCAGAAGAAGAATTTCAATCAACCGAGTCGATTGTAGCTGAACAAATGGTGTCTGTTGCATCTCTTAATCGCAATCAAATTGAGCAAAATGAATCCCTTCCACCTCTTCGTGAAAAACAAGCTGAAACTGCTGCAGCTTGGCAAGCTCAGAATTTTGAATTGCGCAGACTTGATGATGAAGAAACACGTATCACCGCACAAATTGATGAAGCTAAATCAGCCTTAATGCAAATTGCCAATGATCGCGCCCATGAAGAAGGTACGGCCGAGGAAAATGAACGCACCTTGGTACGTATAGAAGAAGAACAAAAGGAACTTCAATCACAATCAAATACCACAGAAGATATTCAACGCCTGACCGATGAACGCGGTGAACGCGAATTATCAATGATGCGTGTTCAAGATCAATATCAAGCAATGCTTGAGAAAGCGGCTAATTTACGTGCAACCCGCACCACTCTTCAAAACCAGCTATCTCAAGATGAAGGCCGTTTAAACTCTATCAAATCACGCATTGAAAATTTAAAATTACAAATTATTCAAAAGAGACAACAACAAGAGCAAGCTGCCCCCGTTGAGGCATTATCCAATGGTATTTCAGTCATGGAAAATGACTTAAATACCAAGAGGGAAATGGAACAATCTGCACGTTCTGCGGTTGATACAGCACAACAAAATTTAGATGATGCGCGGTCAGTGCAACAAACCGCCCGTGAGTTACTTTCAAAAATTCAATCTGAAATGAATGCCCTCGAGAGTGTTTTAAAGTCAGAATCTCAACAAGGCTTCCGTCCAGTTTTAGATGAAATTAAGGCTGATGTTGGCTTCGAAGCTGCTCTTTCCAAAGCCTTGGGCGACACAATTATGGCCTCAACCCAAGCTGATGCTCCTGTTGTATGGACGGGTAAAGGGAATGCAAACTCTGCACCATCATTTCCATCTGGTGTTCAGGCACTTCGTCCCCATATCAAAGCTCCTGAAGCTTTGCAAATGGCTCTTTCTTATATTGGCTATGTTGAAAATGATGAGGATGGCGATACTGCCTCCCCTCAACTTTCCGCAGGGCAATCTATCGTTTCTAAAAACGGTGCTTACTGGCGATGGGATGGTCTTCATATTCGTGCTAAGGCAATGGACAGAAATGCCATTCGCCTTAAAAATAAAAACCGTTTGGATGAATTACAATTACAGTTTCCTGCCGCTCAATCTGCCTCTTCTGAGGGGCAAATTGCTCTACAATCCTGTCAAGAAAATCTAAATAGGGCACGGTCTACAGCCCAAGGATTGGAACAGGACGTTCGTAACCTTGACCGCACGTTATCAACCAAGCGTCAGGAATTGCAAAGAACAATTGAACGCCGTGCATCAACTGAATCAGAAATTGCAAAATTAGAAGAAGGCCTCACTTTAGCAGGCGACGATATGGATAGGCTTAACGAAGCCGTTACAACGCACCGCACCTCTATGATATCAATTGATGATGCATCCATGGAACGCCAAAATATAGAAGTACAACAATTAAAATTGGCCCTAGCCGCAGCCCAAGCAGCATTGGGTGAGGCGGCGACAGCGTTAGAGGTTTACCAACAAGATATGACACGCCGTGAAGGCCGTCTTCGTGCAATTGGTGATGAGCGTATCAATTTGACCAACCGCACCATTCGCGCTCGTGAACGCCTTAAACAATTGGATGAACGCGAAGCAGCTACTCAAACAAAATTGTCTGAGATTGCCTCGCGCCCAAATGAGATTACATCACAACGCCTTAACCTGCTTGATAACCTCAAGCAGATGGAAAATGCACGAAATGAAGCATCGGATATTTTGGCTGCCGCTGAAAAAACATTGGCAGATGTAAATCTGGCTTTAAAAACTGCTGAAAATTCACTGATGGAAACCCGTGAACGCCGTGCCAAGGCACAAGCAATGATGGAAGGCGCATCAGGATCGATTGAAATTATTCGTCAATCAATTGAAGATCAATTTGCCATGTCCCCTGATGATTTATGGTCATCCTCTGAAATGGATAATGAAAAATTATTGTCTGAGCCTATTGATAAAGTCCGTGGTAAACGTGATCGACTTATTCGTGAGCGAGATGGCATGGGTCCAGTTAACCTTCGTGCTGACGTTGAAAGCCAAGACGTTGAACAGACTATGGCAAAATTGATTGCCGAACGCGCTGATTTAACACAGGCGATTGAAGAATTGCGTGGTGGCATAAACCGCCTCAACAAAGAGGCTCGCGAGCGTCTTCAACAAGCCTTTGATAGCGTCAACGCTCATTTTCAAGTCCTTTTTACACGTCTATTTGGTGGTGGGTCTGCCCATCTGGCTTTTGTTGAATCATCTGACCCGCTTGAGGCAGCATTAGAAATTTATGCCCAGCCTCCGGGAAAATCTCTGCAATCTCTCTCCCTTTTATCAGGCGGCGAAAAAACATTAGCCTCCACAGCACTTATATTTGCGATGTTCTTAACCAATCCCGCCCCTATATGTGTATTGGATGAAATTGACGCACCGTTGGATGATGCCAACGTTGACCGTGTCTGTGGAATGCTGGAAGAAATTGTTCAAAAATCGAGGACACGTTTCCTTGTGATTACCCACCATCGCCTAACGATGGCACGAATGGACAGGTTATACGGGGTCACCATGTCAGAACGTGGCGTATCCCAACTTGTCTCAGTCGACCTTCAAGGCAAACTCGATTTTTTGGAAGCAGCTGAATAAAAAGATGACAGAAGACATTATTGTTACTGTCTCATATCAAGAAGTCCTCGGCGCAATTGCCTTTATTATCAGCCTCTGGGGAACCTTTGTTTATATCCGTTCTATTTTAAAAGGTAGGACAAAACCACACCTATACACTTGGGTTATCTTCTCGATTCTGACCTGCATTGCCTTTGTAGCACAAATATCTGATAACGCAGGGCCGGGTGCTTGGATGATGGGGGCTACTTCCCTCTCTTGTTTTACAACAGCGCTGCTCAGTATTAAATATGGTATTAGAAATCATTCTAAATCTGATAAAATTGCATTATTTGCTTCACTTTCAGCAATTATACCATGGCTAATGACGAAAGACCCACTTCTATCCGTTATAATGATTTCAATGATTGACGGCATCGCAATGTTTCCAACAATTCGAAAATCATGGAATAGTCCTTATCAAGAAAACCTACCAGCATATTGGATAGCCAATCTTAAAAATGTGATTGCTCTTTTTGCTTTAACAAATTTTTCAATTGTGACGTCTCTTTATCTGATTTCAATTATGGTGGTAAATACGTTGTTAATTTCTGTCTGTATCTATCGAAGGAAAGCAGTAAGTGTTTTATAATATTTTGAAATTTAACTTCTTGATAGCCTAGCAATCTCTTTTGAAATATATTGATAAGAGACGGGAAGTTTTTTATCTAGTCCTCCAACAGGTAATTGACTGGGAAGATTTGCATTTCTTTGAACTTGTCTTACCAAGGAAATGCCTCCTAACTCGGCAACTGCCTCAAATTCATCTCTATAATAATTATACTTCGGGCATCCCTCAGGAATTACTTGCCTGACTTCCTCCTTTATCATCGAGGAAGAATCAGGAAGGTATCCCAACCCTTGTAGAGCATGTATTACTTCATGCGCAACTGTCAGAGGGACCTCTCTTATCAAAAAATCCTTCGTGCATTTTGCAAATTCATTTCCTAAAAGCTCAGCTAAAGCAGAGTCTCTTGCGTTTGAGTTTGTCCACAGGCAATCAAATAATTTAAAAATATTATCATCATAACCGACTTCTGTATGATACTTGGGAATTGAGCGTAGTCGTTGACTTACTCCGTATTGATCATCTTGTTGCTTATTTCCCCCATACACCGCAATACGTCCTTGAAAGAAAATTCCATCTTCCTGATGGGGCATATAGCAATATCCAATTGAATTATTTGGAAGTGTATTTAAGCCTAGTCTTTTTTTATTTTTTGCAGAAGTTGAAACTCCCTCTTCATTTAAAAGCTCATGCAACATTCTGGGCCCAGCCACAACAGGTGTAATACTACATAAAATCTTTGATATACCTTTTTTAACATAACTTCTTATAACAGGTGACATAAACCAAATTGTTAGAAAACTAAATAATGCAATCTTTCTTGAATCAAGATCATCAGAAAAATATATATCAGGAGTTCCTTCAGAGGCTGGAATATACCCAACAATCTGACGAGAAAAAAGTCTGCTCCTTTTTTCGAAAGCTATAGACTTTAACCCCTTATCAATTTGGCTGTATTGTCTCATAACAATTTACGCCCAAATAAACTTTGATTAAGGCACATTGTTTAATCCTTGTGGACAATCAACAATTTTACTTACTTGGCGTTCAACATAATCAAATGAATCTGGAAGTATTTTATCGAGCATAGTTGTAGGTAGTCCAAAATTGATTCCTGCATTTAGAACAACATATTTTAACAAGGCGATACCTGCCAACTCGGCTATTGCCTCTCTTGGGTTAGCATAGTGGCTAATAAAATGATTACGCGTAGAAATTTTATCCTGCACCTCTTGTGCTATTTGAGGAGTAACAAATAGACCGCTTCCAAACTCTAATATATGTGCAATTTCATGTGCTGTTCTTTTAGGAACCATGTCGTAAAACGAACTAATATAGGAAAACTCTCTTTGTAAAACCTCTGATAACCTTCTATCTCTCTCACTATCAGGTAGCGCAAATGCTGAAAATATCATTTGAAGGCTTAGTTCACTCTCTTTCGGATAAGCCAGTGGCTTAAATTCGCAATCCTCATCAGGAAGCAACCATTCTGATTTAGGGAGTCTGGTTGATTGATTAAACCTAAATGTATATCCATTTCTTTCGTCCTCGCTAGAAGATATGGCATAAACGGCAATGCGTCCTTGTTGTAATAAATTTTCTTCATCCCATTTTGGATAAACACAACTTCCCGAGTAAGTAAATGATAGGCTACCAAAATCAAAATTCTCAATTTGCGCCCCTAAATTTAGTACGTGAGCATCAGTATTAAATGCAGACTCTAACCTGCGTCCTCCTGATAGAGGAGATAACCCACAAATAATGGAAGATGCCCTTTGTTTTAAAATTCTCTGAATTTTGGCAGGAAGAAACCAAATAGTTAAGAGTGCAATAGCTGCCACTTTTTCAGAGCTAGGGTCACCACAATAATAAATATCTGGTGTTCTATCGCTTGCAGGAATAATTCCCACAATGTCGGGCAACTTTTTTCTCTCTGAATTGTTCATTTTGATGAGCTACAATATAATTTCTACATTATTTGACATACATCCTAAATAACATAATGTAAAATTATGTCTATAAAAATCTTATTGAAATTCAATTTTTCTTAACCAAAAACTATGATACAAATCCTTATGACTGAAAATCTTGATAATATTGATGACCTTCAAAGGCGAATTAAAAATTTAAAGGAAGATGCTCTTCCTGAATTGGTTAAAGACGAATCAAATACCACGGAAACGACCGATGATGGGAAAGGTTTAAGCGCTGCCTATGAACTTATTATGACCCCGATTGTGTGTGGCGGGATTGGTTTAGGGCTAGACAGCCTGTTTTCAAGCAAACCCATCTTCTTTATAACTCTAGCAATTTTGGGGCTTTGCGCTGGATTTTGGAGAATTTATCGCCTGTCTAATAATATTCAAACACCACTTGATTTAAAACGGTTGCAAGACGCTCAAAAAAAAGGTAATAAAACGCAAATTTCAGAAAATAAAGCTGAAGAGAGCTGACCAAATAGACCCTAAATTTAAAAGAGGAACACCTTGGCCGACCCGATGCACCAGTTTCAGATTGCAACACTTATCCCATTTGAATTGGGCGGTGTTGATTTATCTTTCACCAATTCATCCTTATGGATGTTAATTGGAGCTATTATTTCTATTGTTGGTTTAACGATTGCGTCTGAACGTAAGGCTATGATACCCGGAAGACTTCAAGTCGCAGCCGAGGGGCTTTTCAACTTCATTGAAAATTTAATCATTGATAATATTGGCGGCTATTCCAAAGAAAACAAAATATCCTCAAAGCAGTATTTCCCGTTGGTCTTTACATTATTTATGATGGTATTGGTTGGTAATTTTCTTGGAATGATTCCTTACTCATTCACCTATACCAGTCATTTGGCGGTTACGGCTGGATTATCGTTGATGGTCTTTTTTACTGTTCTCATTATTGGGATTGCTCGCCACGGTTTTCATTTTTTTAGTTTATTTGTGCCGTCTGGTGTTCCATTTTGGTTACTTTGGTTGGTTGTTCTCATTGAAATTGTATCCTTTATCTCCCGTCCTATCACCCTTTCCGTACGTCTATTTGCAAATATGGTTGCTGGCCATGTGTTGATGAAGGTTATTGCGGGTTTTGCAATTATGTTTGCCTCTGCTGGTGGACTGGCGTGGCTTGGAACACTTCTCCCTATTGCACTTAACGTAGTTATGATAGGTTTCGAATTCTTCATCGCCTTTATTCAGGCTTATGTGTTTGCCGTTCTTACCTGTATCTATTTAAAAGATACAATGGAAATCGAACATTGATGTTGAATAGGATTTAAACTTTACTTTTAACCACTAAAAAGGAACTAAAAAAATGGAAACTGAAGCAGTAAGACTCTTAGCTGGTGCAATCGCCCTACTTCCACTCGCTGGAATTGGAATTGGTCTTGGAAATATTTTTGCATCCTATAACGAAGCTATAGGCCGTAATCCAGGTGCAGCAGATTTGCTAAACAAAAAATTCATGTTCACATTTGCTGTGACTGAAGCTCTTGGTATTTTTGCTTTGCTTATCGCTTTCTACCTTGTATTTGCAGGCTAATTAAAAAATTTGGGTTTGACCAATATGATTAAAACTATCACAACAAGTTCTATATGTTTGATAATCACAATGCTGATGCCATTTTTGGCATTGGCAACGGATAATAGTATTCCTCCTTCCGACGCAAGCGGTGGCGGTGGTCTTCCTCAATTTGATCCTACATCATGGCCCAGCCAGATATTCTGGCTGGCTATATTTTTTACCCTTCTTTATTTTGTTTTCGGCAAATCAATTATCCCATCTTTATCCAAGACAATTGAAACGCGCCATTCTTACATTGAAGATAATATTAAAAAAGCTGAAGCCCTCTCTCAATCAGCAGAGTCATTGAGAAATGAAATGAATGAAGCAATGAAAATTGCTGGGCAAACGGCTGGCTCTCAAATATCCAATGCTGAAAATGAAGCTAAATCAAAACTTTCTTCTGCTTTGGTTGATTTTCGCTTGAGGTATGAGCAACAAGTGGCTGAAACTGAAAGAAATATTCAAACTTCAAAGCAATCCGCAATGATTGACATGGAGAAAATAGTTATTTCTTTGGCTGCACAGGCTGCCGAGAAGATTGCAGGCATTCCCGCCTCTGAGTCAGGCGCAGAAAGCGTTGTAAAATCATTAAGCAAGAAAGCGGCATAGGTTATATTTATCATGGAACATGTTGCGTCAACCAACCCTCTCTTAAACGATCCGACATTATGGCTTGTCTTCTCGTTTGTGGCTTTTATGGTTTTAGCTTTCGTTCTTGGTCGCAAATCTATTTTAGCAATGCTGGATTCAAAAATTGAAAAAATTCGCAATGATATATCCTCAGCTGAAAAATTAAGAGACGAAGCTGAATCATTGTTAAATCAATATAAATCGAATGTCCAAAATTCATCTATAGAAGCAGACAGAATTATTGCAAAAGCGAAACAACAGGCTGAAGATATTCGCGTCCAAGCCGAAAAAGACTTTGCCGATACTATGGAGCGTCGTGAAACTATGCTCAAAACACGTATAGAGCAAATGGAACGTTCTGCGATAGACGATATCCGCCGCTATGCCTCAGAATTAGCTATTTCAGCTACAACAGAAATTATTTCTCAAAAACTATCTGATGCGAAAGCATCCTCTATGATGGACGATAGCATTCGGAATGTTAGTGAAAAATTGAATTAGAATTATTTTCTGTTTCAAATAATAACTATGTATATCAAGACTGGGCAACGCATAGTTGATTGATTATAATAAACAATGAATCGCCCGCCACTATTTACCCCCCCCACCCTTTTGAATTCAGCCCGCTGGCGGGGAATGCGCATTGGTCTGTTTGGTGGGACCTTTAATCCCCCACATGCTGGGCATATTCATGCCTCTGATGTGGCTCTTAAATGCCTTGGTCTTGATGCCATCTGGTGGCTTGTTACCCCTGGGAACCCACTTAAGCTTAAATCAAACCTACCTAATCTAGAAAATAGGATGGCGCAGTGCCAATCACTTGTTACAAATCCCCGTGTGATTATAACAGATATTGAGAAGGATTTAGGGACAATTAGAACCTTTGATACCATTAAATCTCTTCAGCATCATTTCCCAATGACCAAATTTATATGGTTTGCTGGAACAGACATCGCTTATCAATTCCCAAAATGGTATAAATGGAGAGAACTTCAGTCACTTATTCCCTTTGCTTTTGTTGGTCGCCCTACAGAAACGGTGCAAGTCTGCCAGAATAGTTTTCGTCAGAATAACAGATTATGCCATTCTTATCCGCTCCATGGTATACGCCCACCTCTTGAAAAAGGGCATATTTATTGGCTGTTTTCTGAGCCTCTAGTCGATATTTCGTCAACCAAATTGCGTAGCAACACAGGCTATGTTTGCGAAACCCCTTAAAAGCAGATAGAATAAAACTAATGAATAGATTCTCTCTAGCTATAAAAAGTTTAGTTTACAGAAATCTTTTGTCCTGCTATAGAAGCTACAAGAGTTTAAAAGCTCATGTGGCTTTTGATTTTATTGAAACAAACAGAAAGTATGACAATCCCCTTGGGCACGCGTAAAAAAACAGAAATTATAAACAAAGATAATACCTCGGTTGATTTGAAAAACCTTATTGTGGCAGCTTTGGACGGCAGTAAAGCCGAAGAAATTACAATTATAGATTTGATGGGACAATCCTCTATTGCAGATTATATGGTGATTGCAACAGGAACGTCCTCAAGACAAGTTGCGGGTCTATCAGATAAAATTGATGAAAAACTAAAAGGAACCCCCTTTGATGTTATTCGTACCGAAGGTCTCCCTACAGCAGATTGGGTTGTTGTCGATTGCGGTGACGTGATTGTTCACCTCTTCCGACCAGAGGTTAGAGAGTTCTATGCCATTGAAAAGATGTGGCAAATTGATGGATCTGTTGGAGCATCTGCAACCATTTAATATACATCTTAAGTATGCAAACCTATACCCTATTTATTTTAGACACTTTTTACGTTACACTAAAATGATATTTTAACTGAGTATGTTGAGTTCATTGCGTAAAAAATGTCTATAAAATTGAAAAACCTTCATGTCCTTGTTGTTGAAGATTTGGCTCCTATCCGTGAATTGATAACCTCTGTTCTAAAGGCTCAGGGGATTGGTACTATTTCCTACGCAACAGATGGTCAAAAAGGTTACGAAGCTTTTACACGATTTCATCCAGATATTGTTTTGACTGATTGGGATATGCCAGTAATAAATGGAATTGAACTTATAAAAGAAATCAGATCAAACCCTCACTCTCCAGAAAAAACAGTCCCTATAATTATGATGACGGGATATGGATCTCCGTCTAAGATTGCTCAGGCTAGGAATATTGGTTCTACAGAATTTTTGGTTAAACCTTTCTCTGCTTTAGATTTTTCAAAGCGAGTAATGAATATCATTAAGAACCCTCGGGATTTTATTATTACCCCTACTTTCTCTGGTCCAGACAGACGACGCAAGCTGGATATTGGTAGTTCAATAAATGGTACAAATCTTCGTATCAATCCAACTGGATTTACAAAGAAAATTAAAGCAAATAACTTACTTCAAGCAAAGGTTGGATTGGGAAATTTATCTGAAGAAACCCTTTTGAAATCACAAAGCATCTTTGACAATAACACGATTGATTTTAGGCCAATTGCCTTCAAATTCATGGAACAATTCAAAGATGGATTAGATATCGTAAAAGATAAAGGCGAAAGAAATCGAAGGGCAATTGAAAGATTAGTTAACCCCGTCATGCAGATTAAGGCCAATGCACGGATATTTAAATTCAGTCTTTTGGGCGACCTTTCTAGCATTATGCTTAATTTTCTTGAAAGTCTCAATGAACTTGATAGTGACGCTCTGGATATAGTAGAGGCTCATCATAAGACTTTATATCTTATAATTAAGGATGACATGAGGGGTGATGGTGGTTACGCTGGTCAGTCATTAGAAACAGAGTTAGACAATGCCTGTAAACGTTATATGAATAGTCGTATAGCCATGCAAAAAGAAGCATTACAAGAAATGATAAAATCCAAATAAGATTACCCAAACAAGATTGCACTCTGCCATAAACTATAATAAAACATTTAATGCTATGGGCATTAAAGGTTGTCGTAAATGAAGTTTTTTCTGATCTCTTTTTTGCTCTTTTTCACAACAATCAATATCGCGCACGCCGCGATATCATTAACGGTTAATCTCTCCGAAAATGTTGTGGTAACGGGAACGCCACGTCTTCAGTTAAATATTGGTGGTGTAACGCGGTTTGCACCTTATGTGTCTGGGTCTGGGACA